>Ga0114970_10000315_pt1 | contig 35370 bp, 32 predicted proteins | sample M_140205_XF_Meta_FD_87030 | JGI IMG/M metagenome (GOLD analysis project Ga0114970, IMG submission 87030) | Freshwater microbial communities from Lake Montjoie, Canada to study carbon cycling - M_140205_XF_MetaG | ecosystem: Environmental > Aquatic > Freshwater > Lake | place: Lake Montjoie... | reverse complement strand
CCGAATCGCGACGCCAACTCGACGCAGGTCTCGATGCCGCGTGCGCTGTTGCCCCGCGCATCGAGGCGCGGCGAGTAGGTGGCGATGCCGAGCTGACGATTCACCACGGCCATGACGCCGCCGGAGACGCCGCTCTTCGCCGGAACGCCGACGCGGTAGGCCCATTCCCCCGAGTAGTCGTACATGCCGCACGTGAACATGATGGCGAGCATGGCGCGAGTCGACGTCAGATCGAAGACCGGGTCGCCGGTCACCGGATGCTGTCCCATATTCGACAGCGTCGCGGCCATGGTCGCGAGGTCAACAGCGGTGAGCAGGATGGCGCACTGGCGGAAGTAGACGTCGAGCGCCGACTCCGCCTCATCGTGCACCAGGCCGAAGTTGAGCAGCAGATGGGCGATGGCGCGGTTGCGATGGCCGGTACGGCGCTCCGATTCGTAGACCTCCTCGTCGACAACGAGCGGATGCCCGGCCGCCTTGCTCGTGCGGTCAAGGATGATGTCGAACGTCTCGCGGCCGTACTTCGCATGCAGCAGCGCCGTGATCGTGATGGCGCCCGAGTTCACCATCGGGTTGAACGGCCGGTTCGTGCCGTGCTGGAGTTCGATGGCGTTGAAGGCGTCGCCGCTCGGCTCGACGCCCACATACTTCGACACCCGTTCAGCACCATAGGCCTCGATGGCGAGTCCAAAGGTGAACGGCTTCGACACCGACTGGATCGTGAACGGCACGTCGCAGTCGCCGGTCTTGAACAGCTGTCCCGACGACGACACCATCGCGATGCCGAAACGTTCCGGGTCGGCCTTGCTCAGTTCGGGAATGTACGTCGCGACCTCACCGGTGGTGAGGCGGCCGTACCGTTCGTGCAGGTCTTCGATCACCACCTGCAGTTCATGCTTCTCCATGCGGCTCCGGAAGGGGGCGTCGCGCTCAGTCGCATGGCCCGCTCGGTCACAGCCCAGCAACGGACGTACCCGCGGCTCCGCAGGCGGCGCGACGACTGGCCGTCAGAATCATTGGACAAAGAAGGCATCCGCCAGAACTGGCCGGAAACAATGACGGACATTTCTGTCGTCTGTCTGCCGACCCCCAGACATTCGTGTCCGGGCCCCCACGGCGCTAGGCGTCGAGGGCTTCCCGTACGCTGGCCAGCAGGGTGCCGGGCGTGAACGGTTTCGGCAGGAACGACACACGGGCGCTGAGCGCCTGCCCGCCGAGCGCAGACGCCTGCGGGAACCCCGAGACGTAGAGCACGCGAATCTTCGGGTGCATCGTCACCACATGCTGCGCGAACTGCGGGCCGTTCCTGTCGGGCATGACGATGTCGATGAGGAGCAGGTCGATGCGTGACGCACGGCTGCGCGCCAGGGTGAGTGCGTTCCAGACGTCGCGCGCCGGCACCACCGTGTAGCCGTGCGCCGCGAGTGTCCGGCACATCAGCTCGCGCGTCGCCGCATCGTCTTCCACGAGCAGCACCGTCTCGGTGCCCGACACCGTGCGCGGCTCCTGGCGCAGCGGCGGCACCTCGGTCAGCGGCTCGTGACACACCGGCAGGTAGGTGGTGATGGTGCTGCCGATACCGGGGGCCGTGTCCCGTTCCCTTGCCGGGCCCCTTCGTCGTGAAGAACGGCGCGAAGACGTGCGCCAGGATATCGACCGGGATGCCGTGGCCGGAGTCCTCGACCAACAGGGCCACATACTCGCCTTCGATCGACCCGGTGTGGCCACGCACGAAGGCCCGGTCGAGCGTGGCATTCGCGGTCGCGATGCGGACGGTGCCGCCGTGTGCCATGGCATCGCGCGCGTTCACCACCAGGTTCATCAGGATCTGCGCGATCTGCCCAGGATCAGCGCGGGTGTGCTGTAGCGCCGGCTCGGGATCGAGCACGAGCCGGATGTCGTCGCCGACCACACGGGTCAGCAGCGAGTGCAGGTCGAGCGCGACGGCATTCAGGTCGATCACCGGCGGCGCAACAACCGTCTTCTGCGCCTGCCGCACCTGCGCCTGCGCGCGATGCGTGTCGCTGATGTCGAGCGACACCACACAGACGCCGTCGGGGACCGGCTCGACGAGCAGATCGAACCAGGCCTGGGTGCCGTCCGGATAGAGGAACTCGCTGAGGAACTGTTCGGGCTGGCGCGACTGCATGACGCGGCTCAGCACGGCAAACATCCGCGTCAGCTCGATGCCCGGGTAGCACTCGGGCATGCGCCGGCCGATCAAGTCGGCCGCTGGCCGGCGGGCGTGCCGCTCGGCCGCCTCGTTCAGATAGAGATAGGTCCAGTCGTACCCGATGATCTGGACCCCCTCGAGCAGGTTCTGGATTGAACCCCGAATGGCGGTGTCAGTGGCCATGACGCTCACGTGTGCGCCCTGTGCGCACTCGGTGTGCGCTGGTGGCACACACCGCACACCAGACCGTTGTACGGCACGTGCGAGCAAGGCCCGCAAACATTGGTGTTTCAGGCGCGGCACACACACGGCACGAAGCTCGCTCTAAGGGAAGGCAACGCCGGTGCTGTGACGCACCGCCTTCGCGAGGGAGTTACATGATGCGCCGTCTTCTCGTTGCCACACTGCTCGGAGCCACGCTCTGCACGCCGGCCTTCGCTGCCGACGCCAACGACCCGCAGCCCGCCGCGCTGGTGATTGCCCCCACGGCGATCGCCGCCGCCACCAGCCCTGCCGCCAACGTCGTGCTCGCTACTCGCAGCAACTGGAAGTACGGCCGCCCCTCGATACTGCCGGCGCTCTACGCGACCTCTGCCGCACTCCAGGGCTACGACGCCTACTCGACGCTGAGCGCGCTGAAGAACGGCGGACGCGAGGCGAACCCGCTGATGAAGGCGGTCGTGAAGAGCCCCGCCGCGTTGGTGGCGATGAAGGCCAGCGTGACGATGGCGTCAATCATGGCGTCGGAGTCACTGTGGAAGAACAACCACCGCGTCGGCGCGATCGGCCTGATGGTCGCCTCGAACCTGATGATGGGCGCGGTCGCGAAGCACAACGCGCAGGTGCTCTCGACCCTGAAGTAATCCCCTTCTCCGATGCTCCGGCGACCGCAGGGTCGTACGTCGATGCGTCGGAACCGCCTGTTGCACACGGCTGATCGCCGGGTGTGACATCAGTCGGCTGCGTCGGGTCTCAACCGGGAACATTGTGTGGCACGTGCCGTGAGGCACCTGTTACGGGCAAGCTCCTGGGGGGAGACGCAGATCGAAGGTCACGACTGCCCCACCTCCGCACGCGCACACCGCGCCCCCATCAGCGTTCGAATCGTCGCTATGGCCGATGCCCGGCGACCCAGCCGAGCGCATCCGCGTAGGCACGCGCCAGTTCGGAGAGGCGCGGCAACGGACGCTGGCTGACCGGCCGCGCGTCCCGCCTGTGGCCGTTCCTTGTGCTGGCGATCGGGGCCGGACTGTCATGGGAGGCGAATCGCCGGTGGGAGGGGCCCGAGCCGGCCAACGCCTGACTACGGCTGTGCGAGGGTGAAGGTGGCGCGGTAGTCGGACATTCTGGTCGGCCTCTTCGTGTTCGGCACCGGCAGCAACCGGGTCAGCGTCAGCGTGTAGCCGGCCGCCGTCGCATGGTCGAGGCTTGGGGTCGTCTGGACCTCGACCGTTTCAGCCGGCTGCCCCTGTCTCGCCACGGTGACGCGGACGACGGCTTCGCCGGCCTGGATGCACTGGACGTCGGTCGGACAGCGAGAATCCGCGAGCACGGCCTTGAAGGTGACTCCGGTCCGTTCTGGGCCTACCCTGACCGTAGCGCCAGCGGCCAGCGTGAACGGCTCGCCCAGTGTGACGGCCCGCGGAGCCTGCGGCGCGGCGGCGCCCGCCACGGGTACGCATGCGCTGAGCAGGAGAACGCCGAACAGGGGGACGAGTGCAGGCCAGCGCATGAAGGCATCATAAGCGCTGAATCCAGCCGGCTCAAACCGATACGTACGGCTGTATGATGCAGAGCACCTCGACTATCCAGATGCGACGTTCCATACTCGCCATCGCTGTCGGAGCCCTGTTGCTCGCCACTGCGCCCATGCAGGCGGAAGAGCTCGTGTACGCGCGCTTTGCGGATTACCTCGAAGCGTTGCGCGTTCAGGTGGGCATTCCCGGCCTGTCGGCGGCCATCGTCGGACGCACGGACGTCCTCTGGGAACGCGGGTTCGGGTATCAGGACGTGGCGAGGTCGCTGCCGATGCGGCCCGACACACCGGTCCATCTCGACGGCATCACCCAGACGCTGACCGCCGCCACCATCCTGCGGTGCGCCGAAGACAACCGGCTGTTGCTCGACGACACGCTCGGCAACTTCGCCAAGGGCTTACCCGATCCGCGTGCCACCATTCGTCAGGTGCTGTCGCACACCTCGGGTCCGGCGCTCGCCCCCACGTTCACCTACCGTCCCGAGCGCATCGATGCGCTCGCGCCGGCGGTGAAGGCGTGCGAAGGCGACTCCTACCGCGAGACCATTTCGAACCTGCTCGACCGGTTGGCGATGACGAACTCGGTGCCGGGGATGGACATCCTCGCTCTCGAACCGCCCGCCGAAGGGCTGCCGAGCCCGCGTGATGCGGAGCGCTACGCGGCCACACTCGAGCGGCTCGCCGTGCCGTATGCGGTCGACACATCGCGGCGCGCCTTCCCCGCGCAGTTCTCGGCGGCGTCGCTGACCCCCTCGACCGGGCTGATCTCGACGGTCCACGACTACGCGCAGTTCGACATCGCCCTGCGGAGCGGCCTCCTGGTGCGGCCTGACACCCTGGCCGAGGCCTGGCGTGTCCCCACGGATGCGGCCGGTCGCGCGCTGCCGCACGGGCTCGGCTGGTTCGTGCAGGCCTACAACAGCGATACGGTGGTCTGGCAGTTCGGCACCGGCGGCGAGACCGGCTCGTCGTCGATGGTGGTGACGCTGCCGGCGCGCGGCCTGTCGCTGGTGCTGGTGGCCAACGGTGCAGGGTTGGTGAAGTCGTTCCCGCTCGACAAGGGCGATGTCACCACGTCGCCGTTCGCGAGGATCTTCCTCGCGCTGTTTACGCGGTAAGCCGTGCGGCGCTGCTTACGTTTCGGCCTTCTCGTGCTGGGGTTGCTTGCGGCCACGGCGGCGCCGGCCCGGGCAGAGTGGCAGATGAAGCCGTTCGGAGGGGTGACCTTCGGCGGCAGCACAACGTTCGTCGATCTCGACGACCAGGCTGGCAAGCCGAAGCTGAACCTCGGCATCAGCGGACTCTGGCTCGGCGAGGTTGTCGGGGTGGAAGGCGACATCGCGACGACGGCGGGCTATTTCAGCGGCGATTCGCGTTCGCTGCAGACGCTGATCCTGCGAAGCCACGTGGCCACGGTCACGGGCAACCTGGTAATCGCGCTGCCGAGGCGGATTGCCCAGTACGGGCTGCGGCCCTACGCGGTGGCCGGCCTCGGCATGATGCACGTGGGGTTCGCCGACAACCTGCGCGCGCTGCCGTTCTCGGATGCGTTGCCGGCGTGGGACGTCGGTGGTGGTGTGACGGGCTTTCTGTCGGACTTCGTCGGGCTGAACTGGGACGTGCGGATGTTCAGGACGACCGGCTCGCAGAAGACAGTGTCGGGGGTCAGTCTGGCCCCGGAGCAACTGTCGTTCTGGCGGGCGACGATGGGGTTATCGATCCGGCTGTAGCCGGATGACAGCAGACGGGCGCGGCGGTCCCTGAGGGTCGTGCGCCGGAGCGCAGTGATGAAACGAATCGGACTTCTCGTGGTGGCGCTGCTCCTGTCTGGCGCCGTGGGTCGTGCGGCGGAAACCCTCCGCATCGTGCCGATCAGCGCCGACGACCGCGTCGTGGTCTCGGTGGAACTGGCCGACGGCTACACCGACGAGGTGAAGCAGGCCATTGCCAGCGGACTCCGCACCACCTTCACCTACACGATCGACCTCCGCATGCTGGTCCCAGGCTGGGTTGACCGCACGGTCGCGACGTCTACGGTGAGCCTCAGCGACCAGTACGACAACCTCACCCGCCGCCACACGCTGCAGCGCGTCATCGACGGCCGCATCGACGACACCATCGTCACCGACGACGAAGTGACCGTGCGCCAGTGGCTGACCACCCTGACGCGGCTGCCGATCGTACGCACCACCCGGCTCGACGCGAGCCGCGACTATTACGTCCGCATCAGCGCCCAGGCGCGTCCGCGCGGCAGCTCACTGCTCGGCTTCGCCGCCTCGGTCACCGGCCAGGCGAAGTTCACCTTCATTCCCTGATGGTCGTTGGTCGTTGGTCGTTGGTCGTTGGTCGGTTGGTCGTTAGTCGGTTGGTCGTTGGTCGTTTCTCGATGTCGTAGTGTCCGGCTTCAGCCGGACCATCCCCGTCAGCCTGCCGCAAGCGCCGCGGCAATCCCCACCAGTCCAACCAATATCTCAATAGCGTTCGCCACGACGGCGGCGCGTAGCCATCGCTGACGGAGCGTCGGTCGGCAGCACAGGGTCGCGCGGCACCGGGATTGGCGCCGCATGAGGAATGGCGGGGTGCCCCATGGGGTCTGTCCCCATGTGGCACGGTCGGCTACTTGGCTTTCAGCTCGCCGCGGCGCAGCTGCTGGTAGAGGTCGATCGCTTCGCGGATGTACTTCAGTGCGTCCGCCGGACCGAGGATGTCCTCGACGACGACCTGCTTGTGCTCGAGCACCTTGTAGTCCTCGAAGAAGCGGGTCATTTCACGCAGCAGGTGCTGCGGCAGCTGCCGGTGGTCGGTGTAGTCGTTGAACGCCGGGTCCTTGATGCTGACCGCGATGATCTTGTCGTCGAGCCCCTTCTCGTCGCGCATGCGCAGGACGCCAATGGCGCGCGCATCGACCAGCGAGAGCGGGTGCAGTGGTTCCTGTCCCAACACCAGCGCGTCGAGCGGGTCGCCATCGTCGCAGAAGGTGCGCGGAATGAAGCCGTAGTTCGCCGGGTAGTACACGGCGCTGAACAGGACGCGGTCGAGCCGGAGGAGACCGGTTTCCTTGTCGAGCTCGTACTTGTTCTTCGAGCCTTTGGGAACTTCGACGATGACGGGAAACGAGCGTTCAACCGAACGCTCATCGAGATAACAGTCGTGCCAGGGGTGCATTGCTTCTCCGAATTCAGAACGCAGAACCTGGAACTCAGAACCAGGCTCCGACTCTCTGATGAGTGCGTGCCGTACTTGCGTACGACTTGTGATTTGCGACTTACGACTTGCGACGTCTAGGTTCCAACCGCCGTCGCCCAGTCGCCGCGCCGCATGAGCGGTTCGACGGTGCCGTCGGCGTGCACGGCGTCGATGTCCAGGTCTGACGACCCGATCATGAAGTCGACGTGCGTCGCGCTGCGGTTGCCGCCCGCCTGCTCGAACGCGTCGTCGCTCATCCCCTCGCCGCCGGCGATGGTGAATTTGTAGGCGGAGCCGAGCGCCAGGTGGCTGGCCGCGTTCTCGTCGAACAGCGTGTTGTAGAACAGCAGACCCGACTGCGCGACCGGCGAGCTGTGCGGCACGAGCGCCACCTCGCCGAGACGCGCGGCGCCCTCGTCGGTCGCGACGAGTTCACGCAGCACGCGTTCACCGCGCGCGGCCGTCGCCTGTACCACGCGCCCCTTCTCGAACGTCACCGAAAAGTCCTCGATGAGCGTGCCGCCGTAGCTGAGCGGCTTGGTGGAGGTCACGGTGCCGTCGACCTGGTCGCGGTGCGGCATCGTGAACACCTCCTCGGTCGGCAGATTCGGCGCGAACGCAATGCCCTGCAGGCTCGTCGACCGGCCGCTCACCCACTGATGGCCTGGCGCGAGGCCGAGCGTCAACTCGGTGCCAGGCCCGCGGTACCTGAGCGCCGCATAGCGGCGCGCATTGAGGACGTCGCGGCGGGCGGCGAGCGCGGCCAAGTGCGCTTCCCACGCGGCAACCGGATCGGGACGATCGAGCCGCACGAGCTTCGCGATGGCCGCCCACAGGGCATCCAGCTGCTCGCCAGGCGGCAGGTTCGGGAAGACGCGCGCTGCCCACCCGGTCGAGGCCGCCGCGATGACCGACCAGTTGGTGCCGTTCTTCGAGACGTGGTCGCGGAACGGACGGACCGCACGCGACACCGACTTCTGCACCGCACCCAGCAGTTCGGGCGGCTGGTCCTTCAGCAGGTCGGGGTCGTTAGCGTAGACGGAGAGGACCGCGTGCCCCGCATGCACGTGTTCGGTCAGCGCACCGGCGAACCAGGCAGAGCACTGCTCGAACGAGTCGCGCGGGGCGTAGGTGAAGCGCGCCAACTGCAGCGCCTCGTCACCCCAGAGCGTCTCGACGAACGACGCACCGGCCTTGTAGGCACTCTCGGTGATGCAGCGGACGAGCGGCGCCGCTTCGAGCGAACAACCGCCGTTGGCGAGCGGCCCGATGATGAGCAAACGCTGGCCCGGCTGAAGGTTGAGCGCGACGCGGACAGCAAGGTCGCCGTAGCGTGCGAGGGTGTGGTCGAGGTGGTTCCCCATATAGTCGGAAGCTCTCAGGATACCTGAAGCTCGGGCCTTCGCGCGACGAGCAGCCGATAGTGGGCGCGGCCGTCCCGGATCAAGCGCTCGAGTGCCAGGCCGCCATAATGCGAGTCCATCAGCTGCCGGAACCCCTCGGACGGCCAGTGGCGAATGAGTCGATTGCACGCCATCAGCAGCGCGATCTGGCCGTGCGCGCGCGGCCGGCACTGCGGCGTCAGGTCGAGCTGCGTCTCGACCGCCAGCCCCGCGCGCCCGAACGCCTCGAGATACGACGACGCCGGCCAGAGCACCGGACACTGCCAGCCGTGCATGAACGCCTCGAGGTCGGGCGACGCCGCGGCACCGGGCTCTGGCATGTCGTCAACGACGACCAGGCGGCCGCCGGGCGCCAGCGTCGCCGCGAGCGCCGCCATGCTGCGCGCCGGATCGAGGCTGTGCGCCATCGACTCGATCGCGACAATGAGGTCGAACGGACCGGCCGGGGGATCGTCGTAGCTGCGGACGTCGGCATGGACGCGCGTCGCCAGCTGCCGGCGCGCCGCTTCGGCGTTCGCCGTGCCGGCCTGCGAGGGGCTCAGCGTCAGCCCGGTGCAGGTGGCACCGAGCGACTCGGCCAGCACCAGCATCGTGCCGCCGAGTCCGCAGCCGGCATCGAGGACACGCGGCGACGCGAAGGAGCCGACCTGCTCGAGCAGCACATCGTGAAGGCGCGTGAAGGTGGCGCGGCCGCCAGTGCGCGGATCGGCGAGCGCGCGGTGCACGGTCATCGTGCCCGAGCCGCCGCCGTAGCCAATGCTCTGTGCCACGCGATTCCAGCGTCCGAGGCGTTCGTAGTACGCGGCGATTCCGCTGCCCATCTTCCTCAAGTCTATAATCGAGTTGCCGTGCTGCCGGGTTCGCTCGCTGCCTCCCGTTCCGACTCCGACGCTGCCATCGAGGCGGCGTGGACGATCGTGCTCGCGACGTCGCACGCCGCGGAAGCGGTCGCCGCCGTGAACCTCCGGCAGTCGTTCCGCGTCACCGGCGACGGCCAGCTCGAGGCCGTCGAGTCGTCAGACCCGGAGGCGGTGGTCTGCTGGCACCCGGGCGCCGGCTGGGACACGGCGCTTCCCGTCACCGACCCGCGCCGCGCCCTGATGGAACTCTACCTGCCAATTACCGGCGCCACCTCGGCGCATCCGGTCACCATCGGACATTTGGGACAGAGCCTCGACGGCTTCATCGCCACGCACTCCGGGCAGTCCCAGTACGTGACCGGCGAAGAGAACATCCTCCACCTGCACCGCATGCGCGCGCTGTGCGACGCCGTGGTGGTCGGTGCCGGCACCGTGGCGGCCGACGACCCGCAACTGACCACGCGCCGCGTCCCAGGTCCGCACCCGCTGCGCGTGGTACTCGACCCGTCTCGCCGGCTCGGCACGCACTACAAGATCTTCAACGACGACACCGTGCCGACGCTCTACGTCACCACGGCGCGGACGCTGCAGCCCGGTGAAACACGGTTCGCCCAGGCGGAGATTGCCACGGTCGCCGACACGCCCAACGGGATGGACGCGAACGCGGTGCTGCAGTTGCTGCGCGAGCGCGGCTGCCACCGCATCTTCGTCGAAGGGGGCGGGGTGACGGTCTCGATGTTCCTGCAGGCGAACCTGCTCGATCGGCTGCAGGTGGCCATCGCCCCGCTGATCATCGGCAACGGCCGTCCGGCCATCCGGCTGCCGGCGCGCGACGCCCTGAGCGAGTGCCGCCGGCCGCGTTACCGCGTCTTCCGGATGGGCGGCGACGTCTTCTTCGACTGTGACCTGCGCGACCTCGGCGAAGGGCCCGAAGAAGGCACGGAGTCGATTCCGCTGATCACCCGCATCATCTAGCCGAGCACCCCGCCGACATCGTCGTGCCCGACCCGCACGGTGGAGGTGCCCGCATCGACGTGCGCCAGCCGGCGCGACTGCCAGGCGCGAATGCGTCCGGTCTCGGCCGGCGCCAGTTCCACCGCCGCATCCGCCCAGCCGGACATGAGCTGCCGCTGCAGCTCGGCCTGGTCAGGACCAATCACCCAGTCGCTCTTCTCCACGATCACGCGGTAGCCCGCGTCCGTCAGCGCCTGCGCGGTGCGCGCGCCGGAGTCGGGGCCGAGCGCCGGACCAAACCCCTTGTCGGAGCGCTGATGCGCGTTCACCAGCGCGCGCACGGCCGCATCGTCGGCGTCGTGGGGCGTGCACTCGGTACGGCCGTCGTAGTTGAGCACCACGAGCACCGCTGCCCCGGCGTCGCGGCAGAGCGACGCGAAGCGGCGTACCCAGGCCTCGGAGACGAGGTCGAGCAGCGCCGAGGCTGTGACGAGATCGCACCCCTCGAACGCCGCCGCATCGAGTTCGCGCAGGTCGGCCACGCGCGTGTCCACCGCCTGCGGCACCAGCGTGCGCGCCGTCGCGAGCAGCGCCGCGTCGTGATCGAGGAGACGCCACACCTGCGGCTGCGGCAGCCGCGAGGCGAGATAGCGCACGTTCGACCCGGTGCCGCACCCGAGGTCGGCCACGCGCAGCGGGGTTCGCCCGGCCATCGCCGTCGCCACCGCGTCGGTCACCTGCGGCGCGCGGGCCGCGGTATCGGCCGGTTCCCGCAGGGCCAGCCACTCCGCACTGAATCCACTCATGCCGCGAACGTTCGCATCAGCGCCGCCTCCATCTGTGCACAGGCCTCATCCCACGACGGCAATGTCGCACGCGCGGCCCTGGCGCCGGCGCGAAGGCGCGCGAAACGCACCTCGTCGGTCATCAGCGTACGAAGCAGCGCGTGCAGCGCTGCGGCGTCTCCCGGTGGCACCAGCACACCGGCATCGGCGCCAATGAGTTCCGGCACCGCGCCCGTGGCGGTACTCACCACCGGCAGCGCGTGTGCCAGCGCCTCGGCCACCACCATCCCGTAGCCCTCGTAGTGCGTCGGGAGCACGAACAGGTCCGCAGCGTCCCAGGCCGCCTCCAGCGCGGGTCCAGCCAGTTCGCCCGCGAGCGTCACGCGCTCACGCAGCGGCGCCGTCGAGGCGCGCGCGGTCAGCCGCGCCGCGTGCGCCGAATCGCGTGCGGCACTGCCGACGCAGGTGAGATGCCAGTCGAGGTCGAGCATCTCGTCCAGCGCGTCGAACAGCGTGTCGTGCCCCTTGCGCGGCGTGAGTGATGCCACGCACAGCAGGTGGCGTGCGCCCGTGCCAGAGCCGCGCGCGTCCGGCGCGGCATCGGTGCCCGGTTCCACCACCATCACGCGCTCGCGCGCCACGCCGAGCGACGCGACCGCCGAGGTCGTGCGCGACGAGGTGACCACCACTCCGCGCACGCACGCGAGTGCGCGCCGTTCGGAGTCGAGCAGCAGACGCGAGGTATCAGCGTCGAGTCCGGTTTCGAGTCCGAGCGGATGGTGCACGAGCGCGACGAGATGCAGTCGCTCGCGCTCGCGCGCCACTTCGACAGGGAGCGCGCCGAGCGCCAGACCGTCGACCAGCACCAGCGACCCATCCGGGATGGCCGCCAGCGCCGTCGTGGCAGCCGCACATTCGGCGGCCGACGGGAAGGGATAGTGCCCGGGCAGGCCGGTGAGCACCACGTTCCATCCACGCGCCTGCAGGCCATGGATGATCTGCCGGTCGTAGCCGTAGCCGCCGGTCTTCGTGTCGAGGTCGCCAGGCACGACGACGTGGAGCACGCGGCCGGTCATCAACTCCTGGCGTGCACGGGACCTTCGAACGCGGCCCACGCCACATGCGACTCGTTCAGTGCGACACGCACCACCTGGATGCCGCTCGCCTGCTCGCCCAGTTCGCCGGCGTGAATGGCAGCGACGATGCGGTCGAAGATGACGCGCGCGAGGAACTCGGTCGTCGTATTGCGGCCCGTGAACTCCGGCACCTCGTCGAGGTTCTTGAAGTTCAGGTTGCCCAGCGTCGCCTTGACGGTGTCGAGGGCGCGGCCGATGTCGACCACGATCCCGTCCGAATCGAGTTCGGTCCGGCGAAACTCGACATCCACCACGTAGGTGGCGCCGTGCAGGCGCTGGGCAGGGCCGAAGACGGCTCCGTTGAAGCTGTGCGCGATCATGAAATGGTCGCGGACGGATACGCTGTACATGCGAAGGGCTCCTGCTGTCTGGCGGCGGGCAGCCGGGCGGGCGAGCGCCGGGTGCCGGTCGAACGTCACGGCGGGCATCGGACCCGCCGGCTGATTATGTCAGTACCGGATGCGGTGGCAGAGCGCGTCGCGCTCACCGGTGGCCAGCGCCTGCATCACGGCAGGCAGCTCCTCGAACGTGCTCTCGCCCGAGATCAGGACATCCAGCGCCGAGGCTCGAAGCAGGGTGAGCGCCAGCGCCATACGGCGCCCGTAGCTCCACCGCGCCCGATGCGACGGTGAGACGTGCCCCACCTGCGACGCCCGGATCGTCAGCCGTTTGGCGTGAAACGACTCGCCGAGCGAGAGCGGAACCGACTGCGTCCCGAACCAGCTCATCTCGACGATGGCGGCCTCGAAGGCGGCGAGGGTCAGCGCCAGTTCCAGACCGCGCGGCGACCCGCTCGCATGCACGACGACGTCGCACTCGTTCGGTGCCTGCTCGGGTGCGGCGAAGCCAACGCCGAGCGCTGCCGCCACCGCTGCACGCGCCGGGTTGATATCGACAAGGCACACCTCGGTCCCAGGTATCTGCCCTGCAATCCACGCTACGAGGCAGCCGACGGTGCCGGCGCCGATGACGGCGACACGATCGCCCGGCTGGATGTCCGCGTCCCACACACCGTTGATTGCTGTCTCGGTGTTCGCCGCCAGCACGGCGCGCCCGGCCGGCACATCGTCTGGCAGCACGTGCAGCGCGGTGGCCGGGACGACAAAACGCGTCTGGTGCGGAAAGAGCGAGAACACCAGGCGGCCCACGAATTCGGCTGGCCCCGCCTCGACCTCGCCGACGTTGCAGTAGCCGTACTTCACCGGCGCGGGAAACTCGCCCGACTGGAACGGCGCGCGCATGCGCTGACGCTCGGCCTCCGGCACGCGTCCGCTGAAGACCAGCGACTCGGTGCCGCGGCTGATGGCGCTGTACCAGGTGCGGACGACGGCGTCGGTGGATGCGGGGACGGGCAGCGGTTCGTCGTGAATCGCCCCGTGGCCGGGTGCGGTGACCCAGAATGCCCGGGCCTGTTCGGATGTCACTGCCCTGTATTCTCAGGCTTTCCCGCACGGGATACAATCGGGGCGCGTCACGCCTCCATTTCCCTCTAATGTCCTGGCACCTTCCCCCGCAGCCGTTGCGGCGCCGCACGCTCATCCCATTCGCCTTCGGGACGCTCGCGGCCCTGCAGTTGGCCACCGTGCTGTCGCCCCGGCTTGGCGCCTCTGCCGCCTATCCGGTGAAGGCGATGCTGGTGTTCGGGGTTGCGGCGGTTATCGCGGCCGGACAGCTGGCCTCGACCCATCCATTCGATCGGCTCGGCCCGGCGAACCTGGTGACCACGCTGCGCCTGCTGCTGCTCAGTCTCGTCGCGGCGCTGATCGGCGAGGGGCCAACCAGTACGGTCGCCTGGGGCGGCGCGCTGCTGGCGGTGGTCATCACCACGCTCGACGGAGTGGACGGATGGCTGGCTCGCCGCACGCGCTTCGCCAGCAAGTTCGGCGCGCGCTACGACATGGAGACCGATGCGCTGCTCATCCTCGTGCTCGCGGTCCTCGCGTGGCAGTTCGACAAGGCAGGCATCTGGATCGTGCTCGCGGGCGCCATGCGCTACCTGTTCGTCGCCAGCGGCTACCTGTGGCCGTGGATGAACGCGGCGCTGCCGGACAGCCAGCGGCGCAAGACGGTGTGCGTGGTGCAGATTGTCGGGCTCATCGTCGTCGTGTCGCCAGTCGCCACCGCGCCTGGCAGCGTGGCGGCGGCAGCCATCACCCTGCTGACGCTGACCTGGTCGTTCGGCGTCGACGTGCGCTGGCTGCACCAGCACCGGCAGGAACACTGACATGCGCCGCCTGATTGCTCCCGTCATCGCGCTGCTCTTCCTCGACGCATCCGTCACCTTCAGCAACTGGTGGCCGACGCCCGCGGTCTACTGGCACGGCGCGCCGTCGGTGGAACTCGCGGTCCTGCTGCTGGCGCTGGTCATCGCCACCGCCTGCGGGTGGATCGGCGGGTCGAGGACCAACGACCAACGACCCAGGACCAACGACCAACGACCAACGACCAACGACCAACGACCAACGACCAACGACCACCTCGTGCGCTGGCTCAGCGCCGCGTGGGTCGTCCTCATGCTGGGGCGCTACGTCGACGTCACCGCGCCGGCGCTGTGGGGACGCGAGCTGAACTTCTACTGGGACCTCCGTTTCCTGCCCGACGTGGCGGCCATGCTGCTCGGTGCGACCAGGCAGGCCGTGCTCATCGGCAGCGTCGCCGCCGTGGCCATCGCCCTGCTGCTGACGCTGCTCTACCTCGCGGTGCGCTGGGCGTTCCGCCAGGTGCTGCCGCTCCTCGACAACCAGACGCCGCGCCGGACACTCGGCACCGTGGCTGCACTTGGCGTCGTGCTGTTCGCGATGCAGGCGGCAGGGCTGTTCGGTCGCGACTACCTTGGTGACCCGTGGCGCCTCTTCCCACGACCGGTGACGCAGGTGTACGTGCGGCAGGCCCGGCTCGTGATGCAGGCGATGTCGACGCAGACCACGCTGCCGCCGAGCCCGGCGCTCGACGCCAACCTCGCGCGTGTGCAGGGTGCGGACGTCTTCGTGTTCTTCATCGAGTCGTACGGCAGGGTGACGTTCGACAACCCGGCCTTCGATGCCCGACTGCGTCAGCCCCGCGCGGCGTTCGACGCGGCCATCCACGAGACCGGCCGCGACGTGGTGTCGGCCTTCGTCACGTCGCCGACGTTCGGCGGCTCGTCGTGGTTCGCGCACATCACGTTCCTGTCGGGCATCACGGTCGGCGATCCGGACGTGAACGCGCTGCTGATGACCGAGCGGCGCCCAACGCTGCCGACCAACTTCGCCCAGCGCGGCTATCGCACGGTGGCGATGATGCCGGGGCTCTGGTATCCGTGGCCTGAAGGCGCGTTCTACGGCTTCCAGGAGACCTACAACGGCCCGCGCATGGACTACAAGGGACCGTCGTTCGGCTGGTGGGACATGCCCGATCAGTTCACGCTGGCCAAACTCGACGAGCAGGAAACCTCGAAGACGTCGCGTCCGCCGCTGTTCGTCTTCTACCCGACCACGAGCACGCACACACCGTTCAGCCCGCTGCCGCCCTATCAGCCTGACTGGCCCAAGATGCTGACGGGGAATCCGTACACGGATGCCGAGCTCGAAAAGGCCTATGTCGGCGAGCCCGACTACATGGACCTCGGCCCCGGCTACGCCGACGCGGTGGCGTACGCCTACGAGACGTTTGCCGGCTACCTGCGGCAGCGTGCGGGGCGCGACTACGTGATGATCCTCATTGGCGATCACCAACCGCCCGCGCTCGTCAGCGGAGAAGGCGCTCCGTGGGACGTGCCGATGCACGTCATCACCAACCGGCCCGCTATCCTCGACAGCCTCGCCGCTCAGGGGTTCACGCGCGGGATGACGCCGGCGCGTCAGACGCTCGGCGACATGCACCAGGCGGTGCCGCGCCTGCTGCGCGCTTTCTCGGAGCCGTAGCCGGCGTGCCCTGAAGGTCCGCAGCCGCGCACCTTCAGGTGCGCCTGCCGCAGTCTACGCGTGGGCGCTGAAGTACCCCTTGGACTGCGTGACAGCTATCGGCGCACCGAAGAGGGCGCTCAGACGCTCGCCCGTCAGCATGTCTCCAGTCGCCCCTTCCGCCGCCACCCGGCCGCCCTGCAGCAGCACCACATGCCCGATCTCGGGGATGATCTCTTCCACGTGGTGCGTGATGAGGATGATTGTCGTCCCCTCGCGTGCCACCGTCCGCACCATCTCGAGGAACGTGTGCCGTGCCACCACGTCGAGCCCGGTCGTCGGTTCGTCCAGCACCAGCGCGCGCGGACGGCGCACGAGCGCCCGGGCGATCAGCACGCGGCGCGCTTCGCCGGTGGACATCGCGTCGAGCGTCTTGCGCGCAAGGTGCGCGGCGTCCACACGGGCCAGCGCCTCTCGCGCGGCGGTCCGCATCGCCTCCGTGACCTCGACATAGAGCAGCATCCCCTGTGTCGCGAAGAAGCCGGAGACCACCGCGTCCTCGCCGGTGATCGTGCCCGAACTGTGGCCGTGGACGAAGCGGCCATGCAGCGCGCCCGAGACGATGCCAATCTGGGCACGCAGCTCGAACACCGGCCAGTTGTCGCGGCCGAAGACCCGTACGGTTGGCGGCGCGCCAAGCGGCGCGAGCGGCCGGTCCTCGAACGTCAGCAGATTGAGCAGCGTCGTCTTGCCGGCGCCGTTCGGGCCAAGGATGGCGGTGTGCTCGCCTTCGAGGATGGTGAGCGACAGTCCGTCAACGGCTCGTGTGGAGCCCTTGAGGACCGTCGCGCCGGAGATTTGGAGGAGAGGCAGGGGCATGGAAGCCGCGGTCGCCCAGTTACGCGACGGGCGGGCAGGCGTCGCCGAGGTAGCCGCCGCCGCCGCAGTACTTCACGTCCTGCAGTTGACCGAGGAGTCCGTCCGGATCGGTGAAGTACAGCTCCGGGGTGCCGTTCGGTGCGCCGCCGCGGTTCTCGCCGCGCATGCTGACGTAGTAGCGCATCGGGCCGACCGGGCCGGTCGGGCTCTCGCGCGGCTTGAGGCCGAAGCTCTCGAGCGCCTTGACCGCCTCGTCGGGATTGAAGTTCTCGAGGTTCAGGCAGTAGTGGTTGATGCTGGCCGGACGCGGCGTCGCGGTCGGCGCGCCGCCCCCCGTGTACATGAGGAACGCGTTGCCGACGCCAATGGCGTTGGTCGGCGCCGTCGGTCCCTGGTACGACCGGATACCTGCCCCGAACACGTCCTTGTAGAACTGGTTCGAACGCTTCGAGTCGCTGGCGAAGACGGTGAAGTGGTTGTACGCCTTCAGCTTGATCAGCCCGGGTTTCGCGACCGGCTCCGGCGAGCACGCATCACCGAGCACACCGCCACCGCCGCAGTAGCGCGGGTCCTGCAGTTGCACGACGATGCCGTCGGGATCGCCGACGTAGATTTCTGGGGTGCCGCCCGGTGCACCGCCCGACTCGGGTCCGCGCAACCGCACGCGCACCTTCATCGCGCCGCCGGAGAGGCCGCCGCCGGTCGCCTCGGCTTTCGACACGCCGTGGTCGGCCAGCACCGTCAGCACGCGGTCGACGTTGAAGTCTTCCACCGTCACGCAGTAGTGATTGATGCCGACGGCGTTCTGCCCGGCCGCGCTGACCGCGATGAACTGCGGGCCGTCGCCGACGCGCAGCAGCGTGGTGGCGCCCTGGTGGGCATGTACCGGCATGCCGAACAGCCCCTGGTAGAACTCCAGCGAGCGCTTCGGATCGGACACGCTGAGCGTCATGTGGTTGAACGCGCGGATCTTCAGCGTGCCAGCCCCCTGTGCCGTCAGCACCGACCGCGCCATGGCCACCGCCGGCAGGGCCAGCAGCAGGCTGCGCCGCGTGATACGTGTGTCGAGTCCGGCGGGTGACTGTCCTTCAGCGCTCATACCTGTGTCGCTCCTTTGGCGCCCGACGGTTCGTCCGGGCGTCGCCATGATCCTTTAGCCAGCATCAGGAATCAATGCCTATAGCGATGGACCAACGACCAACGACCAACGACTACACCCGCTCGAGGAGCGGGAGTAGAATTTCCCGCGAGCGATGAACTGGACGTTGCGAATACTGCTGTGCGTGGCACTGGCGACCTTCTACGTCGCCGGGGCGAGCACCCATGCGGTGCAGGTAAATCTGATCAAGTCGCGAGGCGACCAGAGCGGCTACCTCATGGACGCGGAGCAGGTCTACGCCAACTGGCACGGCCGCCCCCCTGGCGTGCTGACCGGCGAACGGAACCGCATGCCGGTCTATGCCGGTGTGCTGGCGCTGTTCTACTCACCACGACTGTCGGACCAGGCGTTTTTCGAACGCGCCCGCCAAGTGAACATCGTCCTGTCGCTCGCCCTGCTTGGCCTCATCTGGTTCGCAGCCGCGCGGTACCTGCCGCCGCTGGCCGCGGCCAACCTCACCGGCGTCGCCGCCTTCGGCTGGTTCATCTTCAAGGCCGGCTACACACAGTCCGAACTGCTCGACTACACGGTCTTCTTCCTCGCGTTCCTCGCCTGCTGGCGGCTGTTCCACTGCACAGGCGTCGAGCGGCGGGCGCTGACCGCGGCCGCGGCGGGCGTGCTGTGCGGTCTCGCTCAGCTGACGAAGGCCTCGATGCTCCCCTTCGTGGCGCTGGTCCTGGCGGTCGGCGCGGTGTGGTCGCTGGCGCCGTTGCTTGCCAGGACGCCGGCGCGCGGCGATAGCGCGCCCCGCCGAGCAGCGAGCCTCCTGCTGTTCGCGCTGTGCTTCCTGCTTGTGGTCTGGCCCTACATCTCGACCAGCAAGCGGGTCTTCGGCCACTACTTCTACAACGTGAACAGCACGTTCTACGCCTGGTACGACAACTGGCCGCGGGCGAGCGTCGGCACCGCCCTCCACGGCGACGGCCAGCACTGGCCCGACATCCCGACCGCCGAGCTGCCTGGGCCGGCCAGGTATCTGCGCGAACACACCGCCGGCCAGATCGTGGCGCGGTTCGTGGGCGGGTTCCAGGACATGGGCGTCGTCCTCCGCCGCGACTTCGACCTGCTGCCGTACCTGACGCTCTACGGCGGCATGTTCGTGCTGCTGATCGTCACCAGACGTCAGGCGCTGTCGGCGATGGTACGCGAGCACATCTGGCCGGTGACGCTCCTGGCCGCGTACGCCGGCACCTATCTGATGGCCACCGCGTTCTATCAGCCGATCTCCGGCACCGGAACCGGACGCTTTCTGCTGGCGCACGCCCTGCCGCTGTTCTTCATCCTCTCCCGCATCATCGGCAGCGCACGCGTGGCGTCCACCGGGTGGGAGGTTGCGAGCGCCCGCGTCGACGTCACGCGATTCCACCAATTGGTGAGCGCCGTCATCCTGCTCAACGTCGCCGTGCGCGTCTGGCCACGGCTGATGCAGACCTACGGCGGCTTCTGAGCAGCCGCGTCCAGGTCACCTCGTAGATGGGCCCCGCGGCCCCGGATGCTCCGTAGGCCGCGAGGAAGAGTTTCTGCTTCAGAACGTCAGTTCGCCGTGGAGCTCTTGCGGATGGTCGGGTACTCGATGCCGAGCTGCTCGAGGTAGGTCTTGAACTTGGTCGGATCGAAGTAGTACTTCTTCATCTCCGGCCGGTACTTGTCCATCGTCTCCTTGTTCAGCCAGATGGCCGGCTTGTCTTCGGGACGCAGCAGCGGGACGTACTTCTTGTCCTTGGTCTGCACGTTCTTGAAGTAGTCCCAGGCCTGCGAGACCAGTTCGGGACGCGTCATCAGGTCGAGCACCGTGAGCGCCTGCACCTTCGCGCCGGCGCTCGTGCCCTTGTGCGCGATCGGCGTCGCCATCGAGACGGCGTTGGCCCAGTTGTGGCCAGGACCCGCCGCGATATTCGCCGGGTAGTTCAGCGTGACCGTCGGCACCGTCCAGGAGACGTCGCCGATGTCATCCGAGCCGCCGCCGCGCTTGTCCTCGTCCGGAATCTCCTCGCGGCCACGCAGTTCGTTGATCTTGGTGCGCAGCCCGATTTCCGGCACCTTGACTTCCTTCTGCAGCGCCTTCGCCAGCGTCTGATCGGCTGCCGACCACACCGGCATGCCGACCAGCTCCATGTTCGCGTGCATCGTCTCGGCCACGGTCTTGTTCATGTGCGAGGGCCAGGCCGACCCAAGCACACGCGAGGTGACCGTGGTGTCGGTCATCAGCGTGGCGCCCTTGGCCATGTTGTCGGCCACTTCCCAGAGGTCCTTGATGTGGGCGTAGTCGGTCTCACGGAAGTAGTACCAGATGGCGGCCGTCGGCGGCACGACGTTCGGCTGGTCGCCGCCGTCGCTGTAGACCGAGTGCGAGCGCTGTTGCAGACGCAGGTGCTCGCGGCGGTACTGCCAGCCGATGTCCATCAGCGCCGCGGCGTCGAGCGCCGACTTGCCGCGCCACGGGGCGCTCGCCGCGTGGGCGCTCTCGCCCTTGAACAGGTATTCGACCGAGATGAGCCCGTTGCTCATGCCGTCGCCCCAGTTCACGTTCATCGCGTCGCCCACATGGGCGAACAGCGCGATGTCGACGTCCTTGAACGCGCCGTCGCGCACGTAATAGGCCTTCGTGCCGAGCAGTTCTTCCGCCACGCCAGGCCACAGCTTGATGGTGCCTGGCAGGTGGTCGCGCTCCATGATCTTCTTCACCGCGAGGGCCGCGGTGATGTTGAGCGGCATGCCGGAGTTGTGGCCTTCGCCGTGACCGGGCGCGCCGGGGATCATCGGTTCATGCCAGGCGACACCAGGCTTCTGCGACGCCTGCGGGATGTCGTCGATGTCGGAGCCGAGCGCGATGACCGGCTTGCCCGAGCCCCAGCTCGCCATCCACGCGGTCGGGATGCCGGCGAGGTTCTCCTGAATCGTGAAGCCGTTCTTCTTCAGGATGTCGGTCAGGTACTTGGTGGTCTCGAACTCCTGGAAGCCGAGCTCACCGAAGCTGAAGACCTGATCGATCATCTGCTGCGTGAACACCGACATGTTCTCGACGTCGGCAACCACTTCCTTCTTGTAGCCATCCAGCTTCGGATTCGGCGCCGGCGCCTTGGCTGCCGTCGCCGCCGCGGGACGCTGTCCCTGCGCGGCGGGCCGGGCCGCCTGGCCCTGCGCACTCAGTGTCGGGGTCAGGACGCCCAGAGTGGCGGTCAGGGCCGCCGCAGTCGTCCACGAACTTCTCGCCTTCATAAGACTCCTCACACAGGGAAGTTAGGGCTCGCCGGTTCGCGGCTACACCAGACTGACTTCGGAACGCTTAGTTTTTGCCCGCGTAGTTGAACAGCACCGCGGCCAGGGTCTTCTCCGCGCCAGCCATACCGTACACCTTGCCGGCCCCTTCGGTCACGGAGAACTCGTTGGCCGCATGTGCGTTGCCGCCGTAGCCGGCGACTATCGGGGCTGGCTCCGGCGGCCGGCCCCGTAGCGCTCCCCATCCCCTGCGGCACTCCCGCATCGGGGCCCTGTCTGGCCGTGTTCGCCAGCTGACCGGGTAAGATATTTGGCGATGGCGATCATTCTTCAGACAGTTCCCACGGGCGACAAGGTTGGCATTGCCTTCTCGGGCGGCCTCGATACGAGCGCCGCGCTCCATTGGATGCGCGAGAAGGGCGCGGTGCCCTACGCCTACACCGCCAACCTCGGGCAGCCCGACGAACCCGACTACGACGACATCCCGCGCCGGGCGCTTGCCTACGGCGCCGAGAAGGCGCGCCTGATCGACTGCCGCCAGCAGCTCGTCGCGGAAGGGATCGCGGCCCTGCAGGCCGGCGCCTTCCACATCTCGACGGCCGGCATCACCTACTTCAACACCACCCCCATCGGCCGTGCCGTCACCGGCACCATGCTCGTCGTCGCCATGAAGGACGACGACGTGAACGTCTGGGGCGATGGCAGCACCTTCAAGGGGAACGACATCGAGCGGTTCTACCGCTACGGTCTGCTCGCCAACCCAAACCTGAAGATCTACAAGCCGTGGCTCGATCAGCGCTTCATCGACGAACTCGGCGGCCGCACCGAGATGTCGGAGTACATGATCCGAAGCGGCTTCGAGTACAAGATGAGCGTCGAGAAGGCCTACTCGACCGACTCGAACATCCTCGGCGCCACGCACGAAGCCAAGGATCTCGAGTTCCTGAACAAGGGCATGCAGATCGTCGCGCCGATCATGGGCGTCGCCTTCTGGAAGGATGACGTCGCGGTGAAAGCCGAGACCGTCACCGTCCGCTTCGAAGAGGGCCAGCCGGTCGCGTTGAACGGCACAACCTACGACGATCTCGTCCAGCTGATGCTCGACGCCAACGCCATCGGCGGCCGGCACGGCCTCGGCATGAGCGACCAGATCGAAAACCGCATCATCGAGGCCAAGAGCCGCGGCGTCTACGAGGCGCCTGGCCTGGCGCTGCTCTTCATTGCCTACGAACGGCTCGTCACCGGCATCCACAACGAGGACACGATCGAGCAGTACCGCGACAGCGGCCGCCGTCTCGGCCGACTTCTCTATCAGGGCCGCTGGTACGACCCTCAGGCGATGATGCTGCGCGAAACGGCCCAGCGCTGGGTGGCGCGCGCCATCACCGGCGAAGTGACGATCGAACTGCGGCGCGGCAACGACTACTCCATCATGGAGACGACCAGCCCCAACCTCACCTACAAGCCCGAACGGCTCACGATGGAAAAGGGCGAAGCCTTCTTCACGCCGCAGGATCGCATCGGTCAGTTGACGATGCGCAACCTCGACATCACCGATACGCGCGAGAAGTTGCTCACCTACATCAAGACCGGCCTGATCAGCGGCGGCGACACGGCGCTGCCGATGCTGCCGGGGACCAAGAAGCGCGAATAGTCGTTGGTCGTTGGTCGTTGGTCTGTCTGCGGTGGCAGGCGACAGCATCGGCTCGATGTTCACGCACCTCATCGTCCGCAACCGGGTCTGCTGGTCGCTGCCGGCGTTGCTGGCGCCGCTCGTGATGCGGGTGGGCTGACGAACAGGCGGGCGTCGCCGAGGCGCTGCGAGCGTTCGAGCTGGACGCCATCCAGACACGGCTGGGGAAGCCGCTCGAGGAACCTCCAATCGCGAATCGCAAAAGGAAGACGGCGCATAGAAAAAGGGCGGGCTGGAGAGAACCTCCAGCCCGCCCTTTTTGTCGACTAGCGACTTGCGACTACGAAGTTACCAGCGCGTCTGGAGACCGAGACGGAACAGACGGCCCTGGAGGATGGACGACGGCACGCCGAGACGGCTGCCGACCGTCTGCACGCTCTGCAGCACCACGCCGGAGTTGAGGGCGTTGTACGCATCGGCCTGCGCTTCGAGCGACAGGCGGCCGATCTGGAACGTGCGCTTCACGCGGATGTCGGCCTGGTTCTGGCGGCCGAGCAGCTTGGCGCCCGGCTGTACGAGCTGCACGTTCACCGACGACTGCGTCAGCGGGACGCCGGCGCCGTTGTTGTAGCCGGCCTTGGCCGTGGCGGCCAGGAAATCGGCGCGGGCGACGTTCCAGATCACACGCAGCGACGGGTCGACCATGCTGGTCGCCGGGATCGAGCCGTCGTTCGTGCCGTTACGCGCATCGCCGTTATAGCTCTGGACCGACGCAGCCACCGAGATCTTCCAGGGGAGCTGGTACGAGCCGTTCAGCTTGAACTGCGTGTACATCGGGATGTCCGAGGCACTCTGGTCGCAGAACGCCAGGTTGTTCGGATCCTCGGTCTCGCAGGTCACGGCAATCGTGTGACCGGCGCTGAAGCCACCGAAGATGTTCAGGTTCTTGACACGGCTCTGGAAGCTGACGTCGTAGCCGTTGTAGTAGCGCTTGTTGTCGGTCGAGTTCTTGTCGACAACGCTGAACGCCGTCGCCTTCGTGGTGCTCAGGTTGTAGATGTCGACCGTCTTCGACGCGTCGATCGGGCTCGCCACCGTGTACTTGGTGTAATCCGACGGATTGATCAGGATGTTGTCGGACGTGATCAGGTTGTTGTAGTCGCGACGCTTGAACGAGAAGGTGACCGACGTGCCGGGCACGACTTCGCGCTGCACGCTGGCGTTCATCTCGTACTGGTACGGACGCTTGATCTCCTTGTCGAACGTCTGCTGCGGCTTGGTGCCGAAGGTGGACGACAGGGTCGAGAAGTCGATCTCGCAACCGGCCGAACGGAAGGTGCAGGCGACGCGCGATCCGTCAGCCGCGTAGTTCAGCCCGCCCTGGGCGATGTTGTCGCTGTTCAGGTCGGCCCAGGTCAGCGTGGCGGAGGTGAAGAAGTTCGGGTCGTAGGCGTCCGCGAACCCCGATGAGTAGGCGCGGACGTACTTGCCGAAGCCGGCCTTCACTGCGGTCTTGCCGTTGCTCTGGACGTCCCATGCGACGCCGAGACGCGGCGTGATGTCGTTCCAGTTCGGCACGTTCTCGACGTCCGCGAAGGTGCGGGCCGGGACGAAGCGGCCGGCGCCAACCGAACGGCCGCCGATGGAGCTGTTGAAGTGCTCGAAGCGCACGCCAGGACTAATCGTGACGCGACCGAGGTTCCACGAATCCTGCAGGTAGATGCCCTGGTCGGTATTCATGTCGCTCTGGCTGCTCTGCGGAGTGTTGTAGATGATCACCTGCGACGGCGCGCCGTTGCGATAGAGCTGCACCGCGTCGGCCGCCATGCGGCGCTGACGCCAGAAGTAGCCGTAGCCGTACTGCATGCCGAGCTTGATGTTGTGCGAACCGGTCACGTATGACGCGGACGCCATCAAGGTCTTGCGGATCGGCTCGCGGTAGTAGATACCGCCGTCGTACTGGTCGAATGCCGTCTGCAGCGTCACGTCGCGCTTCGGGATGAACAGCGCGTTGGTCGGCGTCTGGCCACTCTGCTCGAGCTGCGGCACCGAGTCGACGTTCAGCGGCGTCAGGTCGTAGCTCTCGTTGTTGATGGCAAAACCGGCTTCGAAGAGGAACTTGCTCGACAGGGTGCCGGTGTACTTGACTTCGCCGGTGTAGTACTGCTTCGGCGCGCGGATGTCGGTGGCCTCACCGGCAATCGCATAGCCCGCCGGCGCCGAGTTCTCGTGACCGCGGAACTTGCGGATACGATCGAGGTAGCCGGCAATCTTGTGCTTCTGGCCGATGCGCGTCGTGAGACGGGTCATGCCGCTGGTGATGCGCGCGTCGTCGATCGTCTGCTGACCGGCCTCAGCGCCATAGCGGAAGAAGCTGTTGGCGATGAACTGTTCCACGCCCCAGTCGCGGAACGAGCTGAAGAACCACAGCTTGTCCTTCTTGAGCGGACCGCCCTGGGCGAGGTTGAGGTCCCACACCTTGCTGAGCGAGTCACCGGCCGCGAGGCCCAGCTTCTTGGCCGCGGTGGTGTTGTCCGACTGGAAGCTCTTGTTGCCGGCCGAGAAGAAGCCGTTCCCCTTGAACTGATTGCCGCCGTCCTTCGGGATCATGTTGGCGCGCACACCGCCCGCCGAGGTTTCAGCGTTGATCGCGCTCGTCTGGTAGCTGATTTCCTCGAACATGGCGTCGTTGAAGTAGCTCTGGACCGAGCCGTCCCCCTCGATACCGTTCAGGATCATGCCGTCCACCATGAAGGTGGTGTCGCGGCCGTCCGACCCATGCACGGTGAGGTCGCGGTTCTGCATGCCCGAGGTGCCGCCAACGTCCGGCAGCGCGAGACGCGCACCGGTCAGCATGGCGCCGAGCGAGGGAACCGAGCGGCCTGTTGGCACCGCGTCGAGCACGGTGCGGCTCAGCACCTGCTGCTGAACGGCGCTCGAGGTGTCGACCACGGGGGACTGACCCGACACGGTGATCGTCTCTTCGAGCGATCCGACCTTCATGTCGCCGTTGATCGTGGCCGTGAAGCCGCTCGGCAGTTCAACGCCGTCGCGCTTGACGGTGCTGAAACCTTCGAGGGAGAAAGTGATGCTGTAGACACCGGGACGAAGGTCGACGATGTTGTAGCGGCCTTCGCCGTCAGTCGTGACGGCCCTGGTCTTTTCGATGAGGGCCGGGCTCGCGGCCTCGACGGTCACACCGGGCAGCACAGCCCCGGACGTGTCACGTGCCACACCGGCAATTGCACTCTGCGCGTGGGCCAGGCTGGGTAGGGCCACGAGGGCCGCCAACATGACAAACGCCACTCTCCACTTGCTTGAAAACATCCGTGCCTCCATTGGGGGGTACTTCACTGACAGGGAACCAACACAACTGCCGATCAGAAGCGCCGACCCGGATACGACGCCGCTTAATAGCGAGAATGAGGCTACGTGGCCGGGCGGCCTGCGTCAACACGCATGGACCGTGGATCGCGCATTTGCAAACCGAAAAACAGGAAACTCCAAACTTATGAATCGACCCGGTCCCCGGAGTGGCTCCTCCGCGATTCGGCAGGTATTTTCTCCATGGCCAGCGTTGCGGCAAGGGTAAAGTTTCCAGTCAAAGCTCAGGCCGATTCGGCCTGTTTGCAGGAGGCTGACGAATGATTCGGAAACTCGTGTTGGCTGGAGCCGCCGCCCTGGCGTGCATCCTCTGGCTGCCCACCGCCGCCTTCGCCCAGAGCGCCATCGCCGGCGTGGTGAAGGACACCTCTGGCGCCGTGCTCCCGGGCGTCACCGTCGAAGCGTCGAGCAACGTGCTCATCGAAAAGACCCGCTCGGTCATCACCAACGGCGAAGGCGCCTACCGCATCGTCGATCTGCGGCCCGGCTCCTACAGCGTCGTGTTCACCCTGCCGGGTTTCCAGACCTTCAAGCGCGAAGGGCTCGACCTGCCGGGCAACTTCACCGCGACGATCAACGCCGACATGAAGGTGGGCGCGCTCGAAGAGTCGGTTACCGTGTCGGGCGCGTCCCCGGTAGTCGACGTGAGCTCCAACGCGAAGTCGCAGGTGCTGAACCGCGAAGTGCTCGACGCGGTGCCGAGCGCCAAGACGATTCAGAGCCTCGGCCAGTTGGTGGTCGGCGTGAACCTGAGCTCGCCGGACGTCGGCGGCAGCCGCGCGATGCAGCAGACCTACTTCGCGGTCCACGGCGTCGGCGCGTCCGGCACAATGGTCACCGTCGACGGCCTCATCACCAACGGCACCATGGGTGACGGCGCGGTGCAGGCGTACCACAACGAAGCGATGATTCAGGAAGCGGTCTACCAGACCGCGGGCGGCGCTGCGGAAACCATCACCGGCGGCCTGAACATGAACCTTGTCCCCAAGGACGGCGGCAACAAGTTCTCGGGCGGCATCAAGTTCGCCAAGTCGCCAGCTGCGTGGCAGGGCAACAACCTGACCGACGGCCTCAAGGCCATGGGCGTCACCGGCGTCGACCGGATCGCCAACTTCTACGAAGTCAACGTCGAGCAGGGCGGCCCGATCGCCAAGGACAGGCTGTGGTTCTACGGCGCCTTCCGCAAGGCGCAGTACGACAAGCCGATTGCCAACACCTTCGTCACCCCCGTCGGCGTGGCGTTCCCGCAGGGTTACGCCACCTGCGCCGCCAACCCGGGCACCTGCGAACAGGGCGTCTCGGACGAGAAGATGAACAACCCGATCGTCCGCCTCACCTGGCAGGTGTCGTCGAAGAACAAGTTCGCGGTGTTCAACGACCGCGCCATGCGTCTGCGCGGCCACGCCATGGGCGCGCTCACCGACCCGACGACGGCGTCGGTGAAGTGGAACACGCCAAACTTCTCGACCGGCTCGGCGAAGTGGACCTCAACCGTCACTCCACGACTCCTTCTCGAGAGCGGCTTCTCGTATAACAGCGAACGCTACGACAACCTCTACCAGGCCGGCATTCTCGCCGAGCGCGGTACGCCAGCCTGGTACAAGAACGTCCGCAAGAGCGACAACTCACTCGGCTACCTGTGGAACGCGTCGAGCCAGCAGCTCGGCAATTACCCGGACCGCTACAACGTGTCCGCCTCGACGTCGTACGTCACCGGCTCGCACAACATCAAGGTCGGCATGCAGGACTCGTTCGGTCCCTACCGCCGCTACAACAACGCCAACGCCGACCTCTATCAGGTCTACAACAACCTGGTGCCGCTGCAGGTGACGGTGCTCAACACGCCGCTCGAAGTGCAGGAGTACCTCGACGCGAACCTCGGCCTCTACGCGCAGGATTCGTGGAAGCTGAACAAGCTGACGGTCAACGTCGGCCTCCGCTTCGACCACGTCAAGCAGCACATCGACGGACAGAAGGCCCAGAGCGGCCGGTTCGCCTCCTCGCCGGCGTATGACGACATCACCATGCCGGTGTGGAACACGCTGTCGCCCCGCGCGTCGGTGGTCTACGACGTCTTCGGCAACGGCAAGACCGCCATCCGCGGCGGCTTCAACAAGTTCGTCACGGCGGCCACGACCGGGTTCGCGCAGCTCTACAACCCGACCGGGTCGATCACGCAGACGCTGCCCTGGACCGACGTGAACGGCGACGACATGGCGCAGGGCGAGCGCGGCTGCGCCTACCTGACGACCGGCTGCGAGATCAACTTCTCGACCCTGCCGGCCAACTTCGGTGTCCGCTCGCTGGCCCGCTTCGATGAGAACCTGAAGCGTCCCTACCAGCTGGCGTTCAACGTCGGTGTGTCGCACGAAATCCTCCCGGGCTTCGCCGTGACGACCGAGTATTTCCACAGCAGTTTCAAGAACATGATCGCCCGCAACAACATGGCGCTGTCCGTGTCGGACTACACGGCGGTACCGATCTACAACCCGGTGACCGGCGGCACGGTGACGGCCTACAACCTGTCGGCGGCGAAGGCGAGCGCCAGCGACCTGCTGGACTCGAACGATTCCGAGCTGAAGCGCGGCTACAACGGTCTCGAGATCAACTTCAACGCCAAGCTCCCGGGCGGCGCCCGCCTCTTCGGCGGCTCGTCGACCGAGCGCACGGTGGCCAACGCCTGCAGCGCGGCGGCTCACAACCCGAACCTGCTCGCCTTCTGCGACCAGACCCAGTTCGACATCCCGTTCACGACGTCGTTCAAGCTGGCGGGCACCTACCCGCTGCCCTTCTACGGCTTCACGTTCAGCGGTTCGATGCAGGCGCTCGCGGGCGCGCTGCTCGGCGCTGACGCCCTGCCCTACGGCGTCTTCACGGCCGGCACCGGCTTCGACCCGTCGGGCAATGCGGCCGGCCCCAACGGCCGCAGCACCTACCTGCTGGTCACGCCGAGCACCAACTGGGCCGCGGCGACCTGCAAGGACTCGTCGAAGTGCACCATCGGTCAGCGCATCATCCCGGGCATGACCCAGGCCGGCCTGACCATTCCGCTCGTGGCGGCGCAGACCGAGTACGCCCCGCGCCTGCTGCAGGTGGACTTCTCGCTTGCCAGGAGCTTCACCGTCGGCGGCGTCCGCATCAACCCGAAGCTCGACCTGTTCAACGCGCTGAACTCGGACGACTACACGGCCGTCACCTCGACCCAGTACGGTGCGGCCACCTACCTGCGTCCCTCGACGATTCTGCAGGGCCGCATCATCCGCGTCGGCGCCGACCTGAAGTGGTAGACCTGCGGTAGTCGTTAGTCGTTAGTCGTTAGTCGGGCGGGCCGGGGGGCAACCTCTGGCCCGCCCTTTTTTATTGCGGCAATGGACTACGATCGCCCTGTGCCTCCCCTCATCGTTTCGATCCAGCGCCTCTCGCCGAACGCCACGCTGCCCGCCTACGCCACGCCTGGCGCGGCCGGCATGGACCTCGCCGCCGCCATCGACGACCCGGTGGTCCTCGAGCCCGGGCGCACGGCGCTGGTGCCGTGTGGCTTCGCCATCGCCCTGCCGCACGGCTTCGAGGCGCAGGTCCGCCCGCGCTCGGGGCTGGCCGCCAAACATGGAGTGACGGTGCTGAACGCACCGGGCACGATCGATTGCGACTACCGCGGAGAGGTGAAGGCCATCCTGATCAATCACGGCAGCGAGCCGTTCACGATTGCGCCGGGCATGCGCGTGGCCCAGATGGTGGTCGCCGCCGTGGAGCAGGTAGTGTGGGCGCCGGCCGACACGTTGCCAGATACGGTGCGCGCCGACGGCGGCTTCGGCCACACCGGGCACTAGGGAATCGCGGATTGCTAATTGCTGATTGGCGGAATTTCTGAGTTCTGAACTCTGACTTCTAGAACCGTTTCGGTTTCGGTGTAGTGCGTAGTGTCCGGCTTTAGCCGGACTTTCTGGGGTCCGCCTACAGACGGACGCTACACCGATCTCGAAAGCGCTCTAGGTTCGGCGTTTCGCGGCAACCTGCAGGCGCACGTAGTCGGCGGTCCACTGGCCTGTCGCGTCGCATAGTGTCGGGCGCAGCAGTTCCAGCACGTCCTGCTCGACACGCGCCACCAGCGTCTCCGGTACGGCTGCAAAGATCGAGACACCGAAGGTGCGCAGCCACCCGAGCATGCCGGTCGGCAGCGGCGTCGGTCTCGGCACGAGGCGGATGTCGTCGACGATGAAGCCGGCGGCGTCGAGCCGGGCGCGGTACTCGTCTGGCGACGGGTAGTACCAGGGCGACTGGAACGTGAGGCCGTGGCTGGCGAACACCGCCCGCAAGGCCACGACGATGGCCGCCACGTTGGTGTGACCGCCGAACTCCGCCACGAACCGCCCCCCTGGCGTGAGCGCGCGGGCCACGCCCGCGAGCACGGCGTCGGCCTCGGGAATCCAGTGCAACACCGCGTTCGAGAACACGGCATCGAACTCCGCCGTGAACGTGAGCGCCCGCGCGTCCATCACCCGCGCCGCGATGCCGCGCGCCACAGCCGCCGCCACCATCGGCGCCGAGGCGTCCACCGCCACGACCTCCGCTCCGCTCGACACCAGGTCCGCCGTCAGCACGCCGTCGCCGCAGCCAAGATCGAGGATGCGCTCACCGGCCTGCGGCGCCAGCCTGGCCAGGATCGTCGCGCCGAGTGCGGGCACGAACGCCGCGTGGTGCTGATAGTCGGTTGGTGACCAGATCTGGGACATCTATCGCTCCTGATACGGACCGGCTACTCGCGCTCGGCGACGTAGGGCTGATGCAACTGCACGGGTCTGGCGCCGCCGCGCACCCGCAGGTTCACCATCTCCACACACACCGAGAACCCCATCGCGAAGTAAATGTAGCCCTTCGGGATGTGCATGCCGAGGCCGTCGCCAAGCAGCGACACGCCGATCAGCAGCAGGAACGAGAGGGCCAGCACCTTGACGGTCGGATGACGGCTCACGAAGGCGCTAATCGGTTCGGCCGCGAACATCATGATGGCGACCGACAGCACCACCGCCGCGACCATGACCGACACGTTGTCGGCCATGCCGACCGCGGTAATCACCGAGTCGAGCGAGAACACGATATCGAGCAGCATGATCTGCCCGATGACCGCGGCAAAGGACGGCGCCACGCGCGACGATTCATGCCCCGCCTCGCCTTCCAGCCGCTCGTGAATCTCGGTTGTGGCCTTCCCCATCAGGAAGAGGCCGCCGCCGAGCATGATGAGGTCGCGCCCGGAGATCTCCTGCGCGAAGACGGTGAAGAGCGGCGCGGTCAGCCGCACGATCCAGGCGATCGACATCAGCAGCAGGATGCGCATCCCCATGGCGGCGAGCAACCCGGTGCGGCGCGCGCGCAACTGCTCCGATGCGGGCAGCTTGCCGGACAGGATCGAGATGAAGATGACGTTGTCCACGCCGAGAATGATCTCGAGGAACGTCAGCGTCACGAGCGCCAGCAGGCCGTCGGAGGTCAGGAATGCGTCCATCCGATCAACTTAGCATTTCTTTAGACGCAGCTGAACGCGCCGGATGTCAGTTGCCGCGGGTCATTGGCACGCTGGCCTGTTCGTATTCGTCCATGAGCGAGGCGCGGCGCGTCTTGTCGTCCACCTTCTTGATCATGGCGTTGGCGAGCTTGAGCTGTTCGCGCACCGCGTTCAGGCTTTCATACATCGCCCTGGCGTTGCGGGCACGCTCGGCGCGCGGTTGACGGGAGTCTTGGCGGTGCGCGAGCGGCGCTTCGAACACGGTGCTGTGACCGCCGTGGCACGTCTCACAGCCAACGTTGTTGCGCGCGAAGTGACAGTCGGCACAGCGGCTGGCCTGCTGTGCGGTGCGATACCGGATATCCGGCGGAGGATCAGGGCTCAGCCTTCCTTCACGCTGAAGTTCAGGGTGACCGAGAGCACGAACGGCGTCGGCGTGCCGTTCAGCACCAGCGGCGCGTAGCGCCACTGCTTCACCGCGTCAACCGCCGCCTGGTCGAGGAACTTCACAGAGCGGAGCACGCGCACTTCCTGCACCGTGCCGTCCGCACCAACCGACGCTTCGAGAATGACCAGGCCGGTCACCTTGGCCACGAGCGCGAGCTCGGGGTAGGTCGGCTCGACGCGCTTCACGAGCTGCGGCGCTTGGATGTTGCCGCCAATGCGCACCAGCTTCGGCGCGGGCGGTGGCGGCGGGGGCGGGGGCGGCGGCGGCGCGGCCATCAGGCCACCCACGATGCCACCCTGCACGCCTCCGACCACGCCACCCTCGACGCCACCCTCACGCGGGGCGACGGGCAGCTCTGGCGGCTCGGGCAGAATCTGCGACGGGGCCTCGACCGGCGCCGCGAACGCATCGGCCGGCAGCATCTTCGGCGGCTCCGCCGCCTTCGTCGTCGGCGGCGGGGGCGGCGGCGGGGGTGGCGGCGGCGTCGCCGGCATCTCGGCCGTGAAGGCCATCATGCTGGGCACCTGCGGCATGGAATCCGTCGCAAACAGGATTGGGAGCACGACAACCGCCAGGGCCAGCACAGCGTGGCCGATGATCGAGATGACCACCGGAGTTGCGGCCATGGATTGTCGTGATTTGCCGTCGAATACATCAAACATGACACCCTCCTCCAAGACGACCGACGCTTCCGTTTCCCCTGACGCCGACGACCGGCGCCTGGACACGTCGGTCGTTACACCCCGACGCGTGCTGCTGCCGATGCTTCACAGAGCGCAAGTGGCATGCCGCGAGCGACACACACGCATACGCACGAAACCATTGGCGTTTTCGTGCGAGCGCGGCGGAATGTCGTCAACAGGCGACGACGGGTTGGGGGATTTCGCGAAGGGTTGTGAGGAAAAACCCGCGACGGGAACGCCGCGGGGCTCAGGCGAGGAGCGAGGTGACGTCCTGCAACTCGAACGGCTTGTGCAGCACCTTGAAGGCGCCGCGCTCGAGCGCTTCGTTCGCGAGTTCAGGCGTGCCGTACGCGGTCATCAGGACCACACGCCCCTCGGGCACCATGCGGATGATGCGTTCGAGCAGGTTGAGGTCCGTCGAATCAGGCAGGCGGAAATCGAGCAGGACAACGTCCGGCAGCTCGGTCGCGTCCAAGAGCATCCGTAGCGCACCCTGTCCGTCCTCGGCTTCGAGGACGGTGTATCCGTGGTCGCTGAGCGTCTCGCACAGCGACCAGCGAATGAGCAGTTCATCGTCGACCACGAGGACCCGGCGAACCGGCGTGGTCCGTGTCGTCGCGTGGCCTGGACTCATGCCGTGTGTACCGCGACTGCGGACGGCGTCTCGGGCTTGTCGAGTGCACCGAGCCCGCAGCGGTTGATGCGATCGCCGAGGGTGGACCGCTTGATTTGCAGCAGTTCCGCCGCCCGCGACTTGTTACCGCCACTGACCTTCAGGGCCCAGCCGATCAGGTTCGCTTCGACCTCGCGCAGGCGATCGTCGAGCGAGATCGGCGCCGTCGTGTCGGTGGCCGGCGTCATCGCCTGAGCCACGTCGACCGGCTGCGAGCCGGCGCGGAAAAGGATGCTGGCCGACATGCAGCCGATACGGACGGTGCCGCAGGAGCAGGTCTGCGCAATGCGCTCGCAGGCGTTCTCCAGTTCGCGGACGTTGCCAGGCCAGGAGTAGCGCAGGAACGCCTGCCTCACCACGTCGGAGATGGCAGGCACGTCCTCGTTCCGGCGCTTGAAGTAGCGGCTGAGGAAGTGCTCCATCAGCACCGGCACGTCCTCGCGGCGCTCGCGCAGCGGCGGCAGCGTCAGCGGCAGGACATTCAGCCGGTAGTACAGGTCTTCGCGGAACTTCCCCTCAGCCACCAGCTGCTTCAGCTCGCGCTTGCTGCCGGCGATGACCCGGACGTTAACCGGCACGGTCCTGGTGCCACCCAGCCGCTCGACGGTGCGATTCTGCAGCACACGCAGCAGCTTCACCTGCATCGACAGCGGCACGTCGTCGATATCGTCGAGGAAGATGGTGCCGCCTTCGGCCAGCTCGAAGCGGCCCAGACGGTCCTTGATGGCACCGGTGAAGGCGCCGCGCTCATGCCCGAACAGTTCGGACTCGATGAGGGTTTCCGAGAAGAGCGCGCAACTGACCGCCACGAAGGGGTGGTGGCGCCGACGACTGTTCTGGTGAATCAGCGTCGCCGTCACTTCCTTGCCGGTGCCGCTCTCACCCGTGACCAGGACGGTGCTGTCGCTGTTGCCGATCACCCGGAGGAATTCGAAGACGGCGCGCATACGCGCGCTGCGGCCAACGACCACCGAGTCCATGGAGATCTGGGGTGTAGTCATGGCGCACCTACACGAGACGTAGCGTCTCGAACTCCGGGATCTCCTCGCGAATCGCCGACTCGACGCCCACATGCAGCGTCATGTGCGCACTCGGGCACCCGGCACACATGCCGGTCAGACGCACGTCAGCGGAGTTCCCGTTGACCGTCATCAGCTCGATGTCCCCGCCGTCTGCCTGCAGAAACGGGCGAACTCGGTCGAGTACCCCCTGCACGCGCTCTCTGGAAACCATGGTCGTTCTCCCAAGTAAGGCCGACAATCAGCGTGTTGAAGTATGAAGACGCTGGCCGTAAGGGCAACGCACATGCCAGAGAGCCACTGCCGGTTTTCCGGAGCATTTGCGAGATATCGGCGCTGGAGCAGGTGGGAGCGCTCGGCCGGCGCGGGGAATTTCCCGCGGACTGTGGGGGGGAACCCGCAGTGGTCGTTGGTCGTTGGTCGTTAGTCGTTAGTCGGTTGGTCGTTAGTCGGTTGGTCGTTAGTCGGTTGGTCGTTGGTCGTTGGTCGTTAGTCGGTTGGTCCTTGGTCGGTCGCGAGGTAATGGACCCGACCAACGACTAATGACTAATGACTAATGACTAATGACTAATGACCATCAATGCGCGGTGTTGGCTCTTTCGAGGTGGAACTTCTCGATGCGGTAGCGGATCTGGT
>Ga0114970_10000313_pt1 | contig 35410 bp, 35 predicted proteins | sample M_140205_XF_Meta_FD_87030 | JGI IMG/M metagenome (GOLD analysis project Ga0114970, IMG submission 87030) | Freshwater microbial communities from Lake Montjoie, Canada to study carbon cycling - M_140205_XF_MetaG | ecosystem: Environmental > Aquatic > Freshwater > Lake | place: Lake Montjoie... | reverse complement strand
TGCAGATGAAGTAGTATATTTGCAACCCGAATTGGTTAAACAATTCACGGTCCCATAGCTCATTCGGTTAGAGCAACTGACTCATAATCAGTAGGTGCTTGGTTCGATTCCAAGTGGGACCACCCAAGTGGGGATTTTGGCTGAAAAGTCGGAATCCCCTTTTTTATACCCCTCTACAAGTCCCGTTAAATAAGGGATCGCAGAAAAAAGCAAATTTATTCGTGTGGTTCGATAATCGTCATTTTCTCGGTTATAATGAATTCCCTCCGGAAACAGTAAATTTTGGATTCTTTGCTTACCGCTAAAATTTGCTTTTCTCCACAATGACGGGAGTTCTAGCGATAGTTTAATACACTTATCCACTGCTTTTTCAAGGTTCGATAACTGATTTTGACTGTTGTCCAATTCTAACTCCATTTGGTGAATATTACCTCGAAATTTATCTCTAAATTTCATATACAAGGTTTGATCAATTTCACCAGTGACAAATCGTTCTTCCACATTATCAAGTTTTTTCTTGAGACTTGCTAATTCAACTTGCAAGGCTTTCTTACCCTCTTCATTAACTTCTGTTCGTTGACTTAAAAGGTGAAGAAACATCTTTTTAAAAATTGGAGCTAATTTTTTATCGAATGTGAATTTCTTAATGAGTAATTCAAATTTGTTGTGAAGTACAATTTGACTTCGATTATTGGCACAACCTTTCAAATTACACTTATAGTAATAAAGCCCCTTTTTCTTAACAAGGTATCCAGTCATGTTATTTCCGCAACAATCGCATTTAACAAATTGCTTCATTGGCAACTCGTCTACTTCTATTTCAATTTTATATCCTCCCCCAAACTTTTCTAGATTCTGATGTACTTTCAAAAAAGTACTTTTTGAAATCAAAGGTGGGTGCTTTCCTTCGATCATTTCGCCTGGGACCATTTTGGATACAATGAATCCACAATAGAAAGGGTTTATAAAAAAATGGGAAAGACGCTTTGAAGGAATAGCCCATCCTCTTGCATTTAATCTATTAGCGATTTCAATAATGCTCAAATCTTCATTTGCTTTCCATTCAAATGCTTGTTTAAGCAGTTTCCCTTTATCGTTGATTACCATTGTATGCTGATCTGCAGTTTTTCCTTGGTTGGTATTTGTATAACCCGTTGGAGGCATAAATGGCCAAAATCCTTGTTTTAATTTCTCAATCATTCCCGTCATGGATTTATCTCTTCGCAACTGATTGTCGAATTCACTGAACAAATGATAAATCCCCTCCATAAAATTTCCAGAAGGGTCACTATGATCTACAGATTGGGTAATAGATACCACTTTGATACCACGTTGTTTGAGTTCATGTGAAATAAATGCGCCACCAGGTCCGCTCCTGCTAAATCGATCGTAAGAATAGACAATAACATATCCGATTGTTTTTTTACGCTTTACGTAACTCAGCATTTTTTGGAATTCCTTTCGCTCATCATCTTTTGCGCTTTCATACGTTCCACCAAAAAATTCTATTACATCCAGTCCTTTTTCTTCTGCGTATTTTTTACAGTGCTTCAATTGAGTATCCAAACTGGCATTGTTATCCGCTTGTTCTTTGGTGCTCACACGTGTATATATGACCGCTTCAGTTTTAGCAACCTGAAGTAATTCATCGCCCTTGGAAAATCGCTTAAATCTTTTGTCTACTTGCATATTGCTCGATAATTATCAAACAAAGTTCTTCAATTTGGTCTAGCAGAAGCTGAGCGATTTCCTCTGGAATCTTTCCTTCTGCAATTCCTTCTATGTCCTTTGTTGTTGGTTTTTCAAATTTTAGTTTTTTATTAATCAAATTAAATTACCCATGTGTTTCTTGTCCGCTTATCGGTTCATTGAAACGGGTGTTCATTCGCCCATTTATTTGGTACGCATATTTAGTTTCTTCAGTATCTTGTTCTCAAAATCAACGATCTTGCCTTTTTGTGTTTTCATAGTGATTTTTTGGTAGCCATTTTTGGCAATCACATCTAAAAAGCGTTGTTCCAAACTGATGTTGCTTTGTTCATCAATTTCGAGAAGGTCGGGTTCGCCGTCCTTGTAACGAATGGTGATGGAGTTGACATTTTTTTTGCGGATGTACTCAAGAACTTCTTGTTCAGTATTGGAGAGAATCGAAATGTTTGGCATAAACTTCTTTGGAGCCCAATCGATGACTAAATCTCTGTAAGCTTGGCTAATACTTAAGCTAAAGAAGGGCTTTGACATAAACTCATGCAGTTCTTTGCTGAATTCTAGATTCTGATAAAAGGCGGTTGACGAATAGACGATGTACCGACCTTCCGCATTAACTAGGCAGTTCAGTGATTTTCGAAATAGGATTGTAACCATCAGGATATTTGCAAAAAAGGGAGGCTTCTCTTCTTTCAGCATCTTAAGCATCTGTTCATATCCAACGTTTGTGTCAAGGCGTTTATTCATTTCTTCGACTACGCGCTTCACATCCTCTTTCTTCCACTCATCAATATCAACTTCTGATTTTAGTAGATCGTTCTTTAAAAGTTCAATGGTTTTAAGTCCAATACCCAGTTTCCTCATTTGTTGAATAAGCTTTATCCAGACACTTTGCACGAGATCATATTTTCTCCGCAACCCACTTTCCTTGATTTCAGGCAGTACGCCCTGCTTATCCCAGTAGTTGGCGTCGCGCGGTGATAATTTCAAATCTCCAATCGTGAATTGAGGTTTATACATGGTATCATTCAAATGAGGAAATTCATCCTTGAAGTTGAAACTCATCAAACAGTTTAACTCTTCTTCGTCGAGTAAAAGGCTATTTTTTTCTTTTTCGTTCATATATGTAATGAATTAATAAAATCTATTTGTATGTTTGCAAAATAAAACAATTTTTTAATACTAATGACACAAGTTAGAAAAAAAACTAGAAATCCGTCGCCACTTGCTCTTAGGATTTGCGTTTGTGGTTGTGAAAATGAGTTCCAGCCGACAAGGTCGGACCAAATTTACCTTGACCCGAAGCATGCTAACTATGGATACAACAACGGTCCACGGAAAGAGAAGTATGCAAAGGAGCGAGCCTCAACCAAAGTGATGAGAAAGAACGATCGGACCCTTGAAAAGTACTTTCGTTTTTCTAAGAACGACGCAATCAAATTGAACTTATTAATAGTCCTGGCTGATGGATTCAATTCAGGATTCTTCACAAGGGTTTTGGAAAAGCCTGTTAATAACGTTAACGTAAGGTTTCATGCCTTATACAGGTACTGCTTCAGAATTATCAAACAAGGAGATGTAGAATATATTGAAATACGTGAAATATGAAAGATAAATTTAGAACAGTTCCAGCTTCAGAGCTATTTGCAACTGAAATTGGAATTAGCGGAGCACCACTCCCATCAAATGGCCCAGGAAGGAAAAGCCCTCTCCTTAAATACATCATTGTAGGTGGTATCGTCGTCGGTGCAGTTTTGCTGGCCTATCACCTTCACAAACAGTCAATACCAAAAATAATCCTGAGAAAAAATGAAGACAGAACAGACAAAGACTGAAAAAGTCACCGATTTAACACCAAGCCGAACAGATGGAACACTAAAAATAGCTGTTACGGCGATTGCAATCATGGCAATCACCTGGGTGGCACTTAAGCTCAGCAGGGAAATGTTGAAGGAGTTGGAGGGCATGGGGTTGTAGGATGCTGCAGACAAAAAAGCAATTCCTTAGGATTTCTCATGGACCTATGAATTTGTAATCATACTGTCCCATGTCGTTTAGTAGTATTCTGTAAGTGAATCCACTATTTCAATTGCATTACCTTTTAAACCTAAGTATTGTAAAGAAAAACGAAGTAACTTCTTTGTTTTATTCGATGATATTTTATTAATTTTAAAAATGTCATTTAAAAGCCGAAAACACAGTATTGAGTCGTTAAAACAACTTGCGATAGATAAAGATTGGGAATTACTCTCTGAAAAATATCTGGGTGGGTCAGTCAAACATGATTTCAAGTGTAACAAGGGTCACAGGATTAAAAAAACTATAGAACATTTTCTCAATGGGTCCGGTTGTTCTGTATGTTCAGGTAAAGCAAGACTTACAATAGAGGATTTTAGAGTAGAAGCAAGAAAAAATGGTTGGGAATTCCTTTCGACAGAGTACAATGGAGTTACTCAAATGCTCCATTTCCATTGCAATCATTGTGACAATGACTTTTCTAAAATGTCATCTTATTTAAGAGGCAAGAAGAAAGTTAAATTTTGCCCTAATTGCGATCCACTTAAGAAAAAGACATTAGAAGAGATGAAATTAAAGGCCGCGAAAAAAGGCTTTGAATGTTTGTCAACTGAATATATTGGGATTGAAAAAAAACTGTTTTGGCGATGTAAGTATAAGCATGAATGGTCTGCTTCGCCTAATGATGTTTTCAATAGCGATTCAGGTTGTCCAGAATGCAAACGTTTTAAAACGGAGGCTAAAATAAAGTATGCTTTTGAGAACTATTTTGAAGGAAAAAAATTCTCAAAAAAAAGCAAAATAAAAACAGGTTATGGATTTAGTCTAGAGTTAGATGGTTTCAACCCCGTTTTAAATATTGCATTCGAATACAATGGTATTCAACACTATGAATATTCTCCCTTTTATCATAGAAACAATATAGAAAACTTTGAAAATCAGAAATTAAGAGATGCTAAAAAGATCGAATATTGCAGAAATAACAAAATTCATTTAATCATTATACCATATACAGTAAAAAGCAATGTTGAGTTGGCAGAATTCATTATTAAATCACTGCCGGAAAACGTTGCACAAGACATTCAAAAATTACAAAATATTTTAGAAAATTACGGTCGAGATTCTGATGAATTAGAGCCAATTCGAGAAAAACTTACAAGCATAAATATGGTGCTTTTATCAAACACGTACTCAAGTGTTATTGCAAAAAACCAATTGATTAAATGCTTGAAATGTGATCATGAATATTTAACCAGTCATTATGCAATTAAACGCATGGTTAAATGTCGTAACTGTATAGAAAATAAAACTTTTACAATCGAGGATTTAAAAAAAATAGCCGCAGATAATAATATAAATCTTGTTTCAACGGAATATATACCTCGAAAAAAAGTGAAATGGAAATGTTCTAAAGGCCATATTTGGGAAGCATTTCCTTCATCGATAAAAGGAACAAGGAAAAAGAAAGGAACAAATTGCCCGCATTGTTTTGGAAAGTCGAAAACTGCAATAGAAGATGTACAAGAACTAGCTAAAAGTAGAGGGCATATTTGCTTATCCGATTCAATTGTGAATCGTGACTCTGTTTTAAATTTCGAATGTCGCAGAAAGGAAGGAGAGATACATGCGTGGCCAACAAACTTTAATAGTTACAAAAACAGCGTTGATGGTTGCCCATTTTGTACCGGAAAGAAAAAATTTATAAAGCCTTGAGAGATCTCAGTATATAATTTTTGACTAGAATTTACATCAGTATAAATCTGATTTAATATACTATTTTGCTGCCGTGAATGTGCTACCTTGTCGACATAAGGTGGTTTTTATATATTGTGATTTAGTTATCTCCTCATTTGAAATGAGTTGCGAATTTTTTTCTACCCTTAGGGTAGAACCAGATTGCAGTAATAAAAAACTGACCAAAATATTTGCATAGTTTTAAAAAAAACAATAAGTTTGCTCAGTAATCACAAACTGATGAAAGAAAGACTTAAAGACATTGCAGACATTTTTACCGGGCAAACGTTTCGTTCGAAGGTAGAAAACAACCCTGAAGGAGAGGTGTGGGCAATTCAGATGAAAGACCTGAATGCAAATTACACAGATTTTTCGGGAACACCAAATTTGGTCACCTATAGGGACATAACCTCCAATCAACTATTGAAACGCGGAGACATTTTGTTTTTAGCTAAGGGAAACAACAACATTGCCTTCCAGTTCGAACTGGATCGTCCTGCCATAGCGGCATCCCTTTTCTTCATTATTCGGGTAAACTCGGGAAATGTACTTCCCGGATATCTAACCTGGTTTCTGAATAACCATAAAACCCAGAAGTACCTGGTAGCTAATCGCGAGGGAGCAATGGTGTACAATGTAAAGAAAACGATCCTCGAAGAATTAGAAATCGATTTGCCTGACCTTAATACCCAGAAAATTATCTCAAACATCTACAAACTCTCCATCCGAGAAGAGGAATTAATGAAGCAACTCATCGAGGAGAAAAAACGATTTTTACAAACCTCGTTAATCAATGTGATATGACGACACAAGAATTTTTAATGGATTATGATATCCGATACTGGAGCAACTCGGAGGGTATGGGTTGGCTTGTTTCAAATAAGCAGACAGGTGCGGCGAGAGGTTTTGGTTTTAACACCTATACATCTGATGCAGAATTCAAATTTTACACAGGGCGGGAACTGAGAGAAGAGGCTGCTGAATACTTGTGGCCTTTCATTCTACAACAATTTAACATTCAAATAGAAGATGAACAATAAACCATCCCAAGAACAGATTAACAAGTCGCTATGGGCGGCATGTGATACTTTTAGAGGAACACTTGATTCTTCCGAGTACAAGAACTACATCCTCGTATTTATGTTCCTGAAATACCTTTCCGATGTATGGAAGGATCATTACGCAGAGTACAAGGAACAATACGGAGACGACGAAGAACTCATCATGCATAAATTGAAGCGCGAACGATTCGTTCTCCCCGATGATTGCACCTTCGACTATATCTACGAAAACCGTAATGCGGATAACATCGGTGAGATCATCGATAAAGTCTTGGCGAAGATCGAAGATCAGAACATGGAGAAATTGGAAGGAGTGTTTCGTAGTATCTCCTACAACTCTGAGAAATTAGGTCAAACCAAGGATCGTAATCGTCGATTAAATTCAATGATCAATGATTTCGCAAATCCAGTTTTGGATTTTCGTCCATCTTTATTGGGAAGTACAGAGGATATCCTCGGGAATGGATACATGTTCCTGCTTGAACGCTTTGCTTCAGGTGCAGGAAAAAAAGGCGGGGAATTTTATACCTCTCATGAAGTATCTGTTCTATTGGCTAAATTGGTTAATCCACAACCGGGCAACCTTATTTGCGATCCAGTCTGTGGATCCACTTCCCTATTGAACGCAGTGGCGGATGAAGTCAGAAACCCGGATGGAACTCCTTCAAAGGATTACTCCCTTTTTGGACAGGAGAGCAATGGTGACACCTGGGCATTGGGTAAATTGAACATGTTCATGCATGGCCGAGATTCGGCTCGTTTGGAATGGGGAGACACGATCAACAACCCAAAGCTGTTGGAGCATGAAAGTTTGATGAAGTTCGATATCATTGTAGAAAATCCTCCGTTCAGCCTTGAAAAATGGGGATATGAGCATGCAGAGACTGATCCTCACAAGCGTTTCTTGAGAGGTCTGCCGCCGCAATCCAAAGGAGATTATGCCTTTATTCTGCATACGGTGGAAACATTATTACCGTCAGGTCGAGCAGGATTAATTGTTCCCCACGGTGTATTGTTTCGGGGAAGCGCGGAGGGAAAGATTCGTATGGCACTTTTAGAGGAAAATCTTGTTGATGCAGTGGTTAGTTTGCCTTCTAATTTGTTCTTTGGAACAGGTATTCCTGCTGCTATTATGATTATCAACAAAGAAAAGAAAACGAACGATGTGTTATTCATTGACGCCAGTAGAGAATACGAAGAAGGTAAGAGGAAGAACAAACTTCGTGATTCCGACCTTGAAAAGATAGTTTCTACTTACCGTAACCGTGCGGCGATTGATAAATACAGTGCTTTAGCCTCGCTTGAAGAAATCAAGGAAAATGATTATAACCTGAACATCCCGCGCTATGTGGATACCTTCGAAGAGGAAGAACCGTTAGATATCGCAGCCGTGCAACAAAACATTCAATCCCTTGAAGCAGAATTGGCAGAAGTGCGAAAGGAGATGGATTTTTACCTCAAAGAATTGGGACTGTAATGGATACTTCTACAGAAAATATAGTCGGTTATAAAAAAACTGTTTTGGGATGGATCCCCATTGATTGGAATCTATGCAAATTTGCACATATTCATGATCAAAAAATAAAATGGAGTTTAACTGGTAGACATTTCGGTTCTGATTGAAAGTCAAGTGATTACACAGATGAAAATGGTGTAAGAATTATTCAACTTCAAAATATTGGTGATGGCAAGTTTCTCGACTCTTACAAAATCTTCACTTCGGAAGAGAAGGCTGATCAATTAATTGGATGTAATATCTATCCTGGTGAATTAATCATGTCCAAAATGGGTGATCCTGTTACCCGCACTTGCATTATTCCAAACCTATCACGAAAAATATTTAATGGCTTCAGATGGTATAATATTATTGCCTGGTACTAGTAAGTTTGATAGAAAATTTGTTTTAGAATTTTCAGAAATATTGCTATTGCCAATAATACAGGTTCTACTCGACAAAGAATTGGGCTTGGAGATTTAAAAAAATTACCATTTATCTGTCCTCGTCTCCCTGAACAACAAAAGATTGCTGCCATTCTAAGTAAATGGGATAAAGCCATAGACAAACTCACCCTACTCATTGTTTACACCGCTGCAGAATCAACTTCAAATCTTATCCAGAACTTGCTAACCTCTTGGTATTACGATCATGAAAAAAGGATTTTTGATCAAAAAATCGAAAATGCGCTTCAGCTGTTCGCAAAATACAAGATCGAAAAACCCGAATTTGAGATCAGAAGAATTAAGAACCGCTGGGGTCGCTGTACACCACAAGGAAAAATCATATTAAACTCTGAATTGATCAAAACCCACGGTTTGTGTATCGATTATGTGATTATTCATAAATTGTGTCACCTGGTCCATCCGAATCACAGTAAAGAATTTCATCGCCTGCAAGTAGAACTCAATCCTAGGTGGCAACGAAGGAAAAACAAATTGGAATTAAAATTGATGTAAATGCCAAAACTAACCAACCTTGTACTTTATAACTAAAAGGATAAATTAGAATATTTTTATACTCGAACTATTGAAAAGTTTATATTGTTGAATCAAATAGAAATAAGTATGATAAAACAGTTTCATGAAATAGAAGAATTCTTCGAAAGAGATAAATTCTCTGAAAATGAACTGGAGGAATTCAAAACAGACTTAAAAAATAAATATCAGGACCGATCGATTTTCAATCAAGCGATGGCATTGGTCTCTATGAAATTACTTGTTTTTAGTTTAAAGCCATCTAAACATACAAAGCAGATTGCAGTTAAGAAAAGCAAACAGAAAATCCAATTAGAAAACACCCCGAAGAAAAGTAAAAATACCAAAGCGGAAAAGTTAGAAGAGGAATTTGATAAGAGAATTACTTTAGAAATAAACAGTTTTAGAGGAAAAACACTTGCCTATACTGCGCATTCATTAAATTATACAGTCCCAAAGTTCATAATAGCTCTCAAACAACAAGGTTATAACTTCAAGGATGGTGATATTCTTACTTCAACACATATTCATCAAATAAGACCATTTTTATTGATACACCTTAAAAAACTGTACCAAGTTAAATTAAAAGATAAACCAAAAATATACCTTGATGAAAAAGGGTTAAAAAAGAAAGCTGGTTCAGTATATGATGAATTAAAAACATATGGTCTAGGGAAGCTTATATATATCAGGTCTAAATAGCATTAATATTCTGCCTACTTCCCGACCCTAATTGGTTTGTATTTTTCTTGAAAGTCAGCATTCTCTCTATTCACAATAGAGTTGTTAATTGGATTTCTCATTTCTTCTAAGTTTTTAGGAAGAAGAAAAAGAGAATCAGTAACTTCTTCACCATCTCATAGAAACAATCAAACAATACATTTTTTACTTGTTTCTGTCCTAATTGTCCATGTTCTTAACTATTTCTTTTCACATTATTTATTGCTCAGTAAAATGACTCTGACTATTATTTTTAAAAATATTTGTTAAAACTTTTACGGTGTGGTTCTTTATTCGTAATATTGCTCTGTAACATCTTTACTGAGTATATATTTAAATTTAATAAATAAGAATTATGAATCTTCACATCTGTCCAAATTGTCAAGCTAGACTCAATCCAAAAAGGATAAAAAAACACTTTAGCAGAGTCCATCCAGGCATTGCTCTTCCAGAAGCCCAATACCTGCAAAACTCTTTTTTCAATGCAGAATCAATAATTCTCAAAAGTGGGTTGGACAGAATCTACAATGATTATCTGTCATTTGAATTAAAATTCAGGTCGCTTAAAAGAGCAGATTATTTCGAAGCGATTAATATCGATTACAGTCGGCTGTTTAACGAGATTGATGATTACCTCGATATTACCACGGAAGAAATGAATATGGAGGATGACATCTTTCTACAGATTATGTCATACAAGTGTCGCATCATAGAAGAAATCAAAGGTAAACTCAATCAGTTAAGAATCGAATTACCTACGCATGATCAATACCTTAATGCCCACTACCAGACAATATATGTAACCTGGACAGACCTGACTTTTGATAAGGATAAGATCAGAATATCTGCCAATAAAGCATTTGTGAAAGCCATTGAAATGCCTGAACGAAGAATTAATTGGAAAAACCTGAAAATCGAGGATTTCAGAAAATACCACCCTCATGCAAGATTCAAGATTGTCGTTCGCAAGGGAGTGATCATGGAGGAACGTTCCATGGGCACAGAACAAATCCTGGAATGTGTAGCCGCACATTGTCCGGCTAAACGAGAGAAAAGAAAAGTTTCCTAACCGAAAAGAGTACTCACTATTAAATAAAATTAAAACGAACACCCATGGCAAACCAAAGATCCCTTTCAGAATTGATAGAGCAGGTAGAAAATGTCCATCAAGACAAATTCGGCAACCCACTCTATTCTTACAGCAAAATAAAGTACCCATACCAGAATAATGGCATTTGGGAGATTGCATGTATTCGGCATTCAAACACATTTCCTCAGAATTTCAGGAAACACCTTTCAGGGCAAACGGGATGTAAAAAATGTGTATCGGAAAAAAAATCTGCTAAAGGCCGAGAAGAAAGAACAGAAAAGTTCATTAAGCGTGCACAAGAATTGCATGTAAGGGAGGACGGGGAACCTCTGTATAATTATTCCAAAGTTGATTATCTAAGCAATCATCAAAAAGTGATTATTAATTGCCGAGTGGATGGACATGGTGATTTTCCAATGACACCAGGCAATCATACGCACAAAACCAAACCACAAGGATGTCCCAAATGTGCCGGAAGACATCAAAGAACTCAAGAAGAATTCATTACCGAAGCCCAAAAGAAACACTCGTACAGTGAAGGAAACCCTCGATATGATTATTCAGAAGTGAACTATATCGACACTACGACGCATGTTTCCATTTATTGTGCAAAGCACAACAAGACCTTTCCCCAGACTCCTGCTAAACACCTATCAGGTCAGAAATGCCCCGATTGTTCGAAGGAAATTGTTGCAAAAAAGAACACGATGACCACTGAGGAATTTATAATTGCGGCACAGAAAAGACACAAAGACGCAAAAGGCAACCCTAAATACGATTACAGTCAAGTTGCGTATATAAACAATCACACAAATGTGATCATAATTTGCCCTTATCATGGGCCTTTTATCCAATCTCCGTCAGTTCACAAGGATGGTGGTTCGGGTTGTAAATCCTACCGTGCATCGAAAGGAGAACAAATTATCGCTGAGTTTTTAAGTGAAATGAATATCCAATTTGAGCGAGAATATAAATTTGATGATTGCCGTTACAAAAGGCCATTGCCATTCGATTTTAAGTTGGATAGGGAAGGAACAACAATACTCATAGAATATCATGGTGAAATACATTTCAAACCTGGGAATTACTCAAAAGATGTCAAAAAATCTAAAGCTCAATTGAAGGAGCGACAAGCGCGCGATAAATTCAAGAAAGATTATGCAATCAATCGTGGAATTAACTTCATTGAGTTTAATTACAAACAGAATTATTATGAAATTCGACAAAGTTTGTCTGAACTATTTAACTGCTGAGAAATGCACTACGGTTATGAATCCAAATGGTCAGATGCTGCCTAAGTTGGTTTTGTGATATATCTGAAAAGTACGAGTCTAGCGTCTTTCTTTTCTAATATACAACCGTTAAATTTAAAAATCTAACTCCGTTAAATGCAGTTTAAAGGCGTTAAAAACCGTTAAACGCCGTTTTACTATATTCCTTACTTTATTAAAATTTTAGATTCCCAGATGTTCCAATCCTTTTACTTTCAGGTCAGAATATAATAATCTCCCTTTGGTTACCTTTCCCTCATTTCACTATAAACAGATGTTAACCAAATAAAATCCCGTTTATGGCACGATTTGAATACACAAGAACCATTGAAAATTACACCTTCACTCCGCCACGATTTATTAGTAGGGAGGATTATGAGCTACTTAAGAAGCAAATTGAAAAGCACCCAAATTTACCCTTGGTTGATGAGGTGAATATTGAGAAATCGCACGGACGATTGAGTGCGGTTTTATTTATTGGGATCATTGCCTTAATAATTGGCTTGTTTGTGATATTTTCCTCAGATGAGCCTCCAGGTTGGGCCATACTTTTAATAATGGGAAGTGTTTTTGGGGTTTTGCATCCGTTAATGAACATGGGTACTTTCCAATCTTCACAAAATAAAGTAGAGGCTGACAGGCAGAGGATAGCCTTTTTTAGACGGCTTAAAGAAATCATTTCCGTATCCAGAGACTATCCTGAATTTCGGGAAACTTATGAAAAGTCATATGGATATAAGAGATGAATCCTAGTGTTAGAGACCTAAATTCCAAAACAGGAGGTCCATTTGAAAAATGTTTACTAAATTTCGAAAAGATTTCGGATAACCATTGAAAATGACAGATAAGGAAAAACTTTTCAAATTAAGGACGGATGAATCCTATTTTACGACGGTGTACAATGAACACAAGGGGTATTCCATGAGGTTTTTACATAAAATGAATAGTGATTCAGATTTGCTTTCGGATGTGTATCAAGATGCCATGATTGTGCTCTATCAAAAAGTACAAGATCCTACGTTCCAGTTGACTTGCAGTATTCAAACTTATGTCAATTCTATTTGTAGAAATCAGTTACTGAATAAGTTCAAAGAGAACTCCAGATTTGTTACGAAAGGTGATGATTTTGATCCAGGTATTACAGATTGGTTTGAGGACGAATTTGATGCCGAAAAAGAGAACAGATTGAATCTGATAGAAAATGCATTGGAGCATGTGAAGGCAAACGGAGAAAAGTGTTACGAAATACTGAAGCGTTTCTTTTACCAAAGGCAGTCTAGTGCTAAAATTGCCGTTGAAATGCAATACACAAATGGCAGAAATGTGAAACATCAGAAATCGCGTTGCCAGAAGAAATTGAAAGAATTAGTGCTTGAAAGTTATGGGGCCATCTGAGTTGTTATCCGTTCGCTTATTTAAGCAACATATAAATGAGCACTTGCCAGATTATTACAAGGGTAATGACGAGCAAGAGATCGATTCTAAAGTTCTGAAAACCGTTCAATTAGCTTTGAGCCACAGTAGTCATGACAGTGCCTATATTCTTAAACAAGAAATTCAACATGCAAATATCGATTACGTTAATCTAATAGAGGAATATATTGAAGAACTTGCATCTCATTATGTTCAGGATTTCACATCTAAAGATGTGGTTATTGAACTGTTAATCAAGTCAAATAATTTCTCGTTTAATCAAAAAGTTGAGGATGCCAAAGAATTACAAATAGCTATCCAACGAAATGAGCGAAAACGACTGAAAGAATTACTTGTAGAGTATGATGAACAGCAAGAGGCCGAAGATTTGAGAATTGCATTTGAAAGGTTGGAGCGTAAGGAGTTAAAGAAAAAATTACAGGCAGAAGAAGTACCCTTAAAATTTGTCGCATCACAACGTCAACCTTTCTTCGGTGGGATGTGGCTTCGGGTTGCTGCAATTCTTATTGTCGTATTGATTCCTGCAGGAATTATAATGTATCGCAATATTTCTGAACCAATCAGCACCAGTTTAGCGAAAAAAGAAAATCAAGTTAAGTCCGAAGAACCGCAATACATGGCCGCTGAAGACATAAGTGGTCTTCTGGAAATGGATCTTCCTGACGAAGTAATACAAAATATAATCAGTGAAATTGACAGCGATATCCCGAGAGGTCAAGGCTTTGGTAATGAAAACGATTCTAAAATTGAAATTCGGGTGGTGTCCAAATCAAGGCAAATGGCCTATCTTCAAAATAAGATGGATACGATTGGACGTAAGATTAATCAAATCAATAACCAACTCAAACAAGGTAAAGTTCACCCAAAAACCTTGAATGAACTTAAAGTTCAAATCGAAGAACTTCAAACTGCTGAGCGCAATTGTCGAAACTTGTCTGAGCAGATCACAAAAGCTGAAATGCATTACGAATTCATAAAGTCGCGTTTAACCATTTATTCCAACAAAGAAATAGATCCAAAACGATTTACGGTAAGGGAGGAAATTAATGTGGATACAAGAGAGCCAGAATATTTCTTAATGCTTGATGAAAAAGAATATAAGAAACTTTATTTATCTCAAACAGACTCGATCAAGGCCCAAAAATCTAGCTATTCAAGATCTGCTTATTCTAAGTTCTTCAGTGATATAAATAGAGGTGAAAAACTACTTTGTTTTTATTCGCCAGGTTGTGAACATTGTGTAACTGTTGCAAAAGAACTTAATCAACTTAAAAAGAAGGCCTCTGATTTCCCTGAAATTAGAGTTTGTTTCATGGATGAGGAGACAGAACTTATTCCTGAATTTTTTAAAAACGTGGGGGCTCAATACCCTTACAGAATATTAGAAGTTGCAGATTTTTGGGAGACTTTGGGAAGTTCAAAGGATACACCCGCAGTAATTTATTTAAAAAATGGCAAGGTGATAAAAGAGTACTCTGGATTTGACAATAGAAAATTCGACAAGGTCGAATTCGGAAAACTTATTGGAATAAAATAAAACGGGATGCGATCTGCACCCCGTTCCTAATCAATTTTGTTAAGTTAATTCAATTGCGGATCGGTATTATTGCATACTAGTTCAATGGCGCGTTGTGCGGTTAAATTGCCATATACGATCTTCATAATCCCAGGGAAATAATAATCCATAATTCTTAAACAGCCATCGAAGCAGCGGTTGATCAGTTCATCCGGCAAATTTTGATTCTCGGGAAGCATTAAGTAAGTTTTGGAGCGTATTCGTCCTGTCGATGGATCGATTTCAAAATGACCATAAGATAAACTCAAGGAGATCAAATTGAAATAGCGCGCTACCTCATCGCGCTTGTTTTCAGGAATGTTTACGGGAGTAAAAGTGACTACCTCAATAATACGGCGATCAGTTTGTACGTCAATAAACGTATCTACATTACCCGAATTGAGTCCCATCCCAAGGTTTATGATTGTTTGCGTATCATTTTCACGTGTGATTGAAAATCGTAAATTATCTTCTGATAATATTCGGATCACCTGTTCTTTTAATGATTCTGTATTTTGTCTTTGTTTAAAGAGTCTCATGGTTGTTGAGTTAAAGATTAACGAAAATTATTTCCAATTGTAATAGTAAGTTCTGCTCGGTTGCGTATAGTAGGAGTTGTTGTAATATGAATTGTTGTACTGATTGTAGTTGTAGTTTGAATTGCTATTGTAATAGGAATTGTAATGTTTGGTTCCTGTTTGTCCGGTGTAAGGATTTACATTTGGGTAAGTGCTCCAGTTGTCGTGAACTGTATTGTTGGGATTTGTTCTATAATGCGGCTGAACATAAGCTCCATTATTTTTGTAATAACCGTTTACATAAACGGTGCTTTGACCGAAAGAGAATTGAGCAACGAATGCCAATGCCAAGGTAAAAAATAACTTTTTCATAATCATAAATTTTATTGGTTAACATCTGTTGATAGCGGAAGTGGAAAAAGGTAACCAATGGTATTTGAAAAAATATATCAAACTTGCATAGAGTTTTTGAAATGTGCCTATCATATGCTATATTTATAACATGAAAACGATTTTGAAGGTGATTCATTCGAACTTGATTATTCTCATTTTAGAGATTTTTCTACCAACGTGTCTATTGGCACAGAAAATAGAAATAGGAGAAAAGGGTGTAAATATCAACTCTATTCTAATTAAAAATGAAAATGATGTGAATCAGGCACTGGGTTCACCTACAAAAAAGGCTTTGTTCCCAGATTCCATAAAGGGCGGTTATTGGGAGTATCAGGAACTTGGGATTACTGTTTATTTTACTGAAAAGGAAAATGTGAAAAAATGTGATTTGAGCATAAAGTACGAAGAGTTTACAGGAGAGTTTATTGTCGGAAAGACGAAGTTAGACCGAGAAACACACATATATAAACTTCTGCAATTTGACGAATTAAATTTCAAACCAATTGAAATAGAGCCAATTCCTCAAGACCCTTCTAGATTCGTTCAATTCATCGACGCCGAATGTTACGGAAAAGATGCATCGTTTATATATTTTCAACCAGACGCAATGGGCCGCCTGTCGATTGATTTGTATTAGCGTTTATATAATTGGAAGGCAGACCAATAATAAGGATGCTTATATTTTTTGTTCATTTCTATTTTAGTCGCTCTCAATATATCTTCGATAGAACTCCCAGAAGACAATCTTGAATAGAATTCTATAAAGAAATCTTGAGTTGCTCTATCGCTAATTGGATACTTCGCTAGAATCAATTGTTGTGCTCCTGCTCTAAAAAGGGCTTCTTTTAATCCGGAAACACCTTCTCCAATGCCGTGTGAACCTTGTCCAGATTCACAACCGCTGATTACCACTAAATCCGTATTTTGAAGATTCAAAAGACTTATTTCTAATCCATTGACAAAACCATTTTCTTTGTTTAATCGCATTTCAGGATAATAGAAATCATTCACTCCGCTCATAACCAAACCGTTTAACAGAAATACTGAGTATTTGTATTCTTGAGTGAGCACACCAGCGAAGATGTTATTAGAATTCTTCTCACGATCAACATAAAATGAATGGGTTGCTAAGTGCAGAACAGAAGGGTTGTCAATTTTTTTGAGGTTATTCTCAGTGGCATTTTCTTCGGCGTAAATGGTGATTTTCTTACTTTTAGGTTGGATTATTTTTGATATTTCCTGAATTTCAATTTTTGTTCCTTTCAAATAATCCCAATTTACTACTGGCAATGCAACAAAGGGTAGTACACGTTTAAGCGTTATCTCGAAAATTTTATTTGTTGCATTTCGTTTTAATTTGAGATTAACTTCAGTGCCTTCTTTACCGCGTATTTTAGAAATATAAAAAGTTTCAGAATTTTCTCTTAGATCTATCTTCTCTCCATTAATGGCAATAATTTCGTCTCCCAAAACCAATCCTGCTTGCTCGGCAGGGAAGTTCGGCTCCACTTTATAAATTATAAGTGAATTTTTATTTGAGGAAGCCATTGTGGTTATACCAACAATACTGTTTGAAGTGTTATATTCATTTATTTTATTCGCTTTAACGCTTCCATCTCCATATGAAACATCTCCAAATAGAACTACCTCTTCTAGTCGAATTGACGCATTATTTTGTAGTTTATTTGTAAGCCCATCCACAAATGAAATGTTGTACGTTTCTAAAATTGATTTCTTCTCAATTGGATGATAGATCGACTCAATGTTAATATCCAGGTAAACGTCTGCACCGCAGAAATATGTCTTATTATATTGAAAAAACTTTTCTATCGGTTTAATGAAATATGAGTAAGATTCCACGTCGTCAGCGGGCTTAATCATAGGGTCTGAAAGGTAGGAAATGTAACGCTGATAAGCCTCCTCACGTAGTTCGAAGGCATTATTCAAAATAGTGAATTCGATCTTTGGATTATTTTTGGTAATGTTTCCGACAAAAAAAGCATAATTACCATCTTTTTTGGCAATGTCGGCACTTGTTGCAATATTCAAATCAAGGTATGAGAATGGAATAACGAATACATAATTCTCTCCTGGGTTTAGTTGCTTTCTTATAAAGTCAATAGAATTGTCAAAATCAAAAAGATTAGTTTTTTCCCCGATTAGCATCTCAATCTTTCTTTGTTCAAGCATAAGATCATCTATATTCAAATTTTCTTTTTGGCGTATTTCTATGGGTAATTGAATTACTTCTGAAATGGTCTTAATTCCATTTACATAGCCCGCTTTTAATCCAGCTTCTTCTGATAAATCCTTATATAACCTACCTTTTCTTAAACCAAGATCATTGAAATAAAACCATTTATTTATTGCGTAATCAAGTAACTGAGGATTTTTTTCTGCCCTGAACGCTGCATAATTCAATAATTCAAGTAGTTGTGGTGTTATGAAAAATTTCCTGGAACGAAAATCATTCTCACTCAGTCTATTTATTTCACTCTGGAAATCGTTAAATAAGGTATCAAAATATGAGATTAATAATTCGTCTGCTTTTGCATAATTCCCTACAGCAATTTGACATCTTGCTCTTAGTTGGTTATGTACATTAGATTTAGATTTATTAATATACGTGATAGCGTCGTTAGGTTTATTTGATAATAATGATAAGTTGCACAAATTATAATTTATGTCGTCCAATAACATTGCATGATCACCCGGAAACTTTGACAAAAGATCAAGACATTTCTTAGATTCATCGATGGCCTCATCATAATTACCTAACCTCGTAATAATCGTACAGTACATAATATTTTGATTAATGTAGTGCTCAAAAACTCTTGGATCTTCTTTCCAAAGCTTTTCATCGTTATGCACGTCCACGCACCATTTCATTAAGTTGGCCGCCTCAATTGACTTGTAATCTATGAATGAAGGAATATCCGAAACTGTTCTTAACACCTTCATAAGAATATTTTTTGGCAAATGTGGATTTTTTAAAACAAGATCATATCCTATCTGCCTTGCTTCATAATATTTTCCAATTGATTTTAAATTTTCAATTTCGGCCGTCCTCAGTAATATGTTGGTTAAGGTGTCCTCGTTATTAACGTATTTTGATTCACTTTGTTGTAAACCGAGTGCTCTCATCGGATCGTTGGACGCTGAATAAAAATGCTGTTTAGAGAGTAAAACGTCGTTTATTACAGTTTGATCGAGATTATTTCCTTTACTTATTGTCTCAAATTCTTCGAATAGATTTTCAATTAGTTTTGATTGTTCTTTGTTTAGTTGAATTGCACTCAAATAATTGATTTCACTTAATAAGTAATCGATATAATTAGGGTTGTTCAATCCATAAATTTGTTGTGATATATCTTTTGCTTTTTCGAAATGAAAACAAATGCTGTCAACATTTTTTAAAGTAAAATAGTGATTTGCCAACATACTATGTGATAGTAAAACTTGTTCATTTATTTCACCGTTGTAAACCTTTCTTCCGTGACTTAAACTAATGTTTTCAATTTCAATTTGTCCTTGAATATCATTGTTTTCCTCACAGAGTGTCCCAAGATTTGATAAAACCCCAAAAGCTCCCTTTGGATCATTCTCCATTATTTGGGATAAGGAAGATTTGACATTATTTAGGATTTTTTCTCCTTTACTTTTCTCTCCGCTTTTAATTAGTGAATTCCCCAGACGCGATTGATAATAGATTATTTCGGATGAATTTTCAGGGCTTTTATTCTTGTTAAATATATCGATTGCCTGTTGGTAATATTTTACGGCATCAGGATAGTTTTTTTGAACGTCTGCGATTGATCCAAGATTCGTCAGAGAAAACGTTAAGTTCTTGGAGTTATCAATTTTAATATGTTTATACGTATTTAAAATATTATTGAAGACGTACTTACTTTTTTCAGTATAATAATGTGCTGAATCAAGTTTTTCTTCTCTTAGTAAATCAGATGATAAGGAACTTAAGCAAATACCATTAGATACTTGATAGGTTAAATATGTTTCAGAAATTGTATCTCCTATACTTTTGTGATACTGTTCAAATTCGGTGAAGTATTTCAGTGATTGCAGCCTAGATTGTTTGGTATTCAAACCGACTAATGATGACGCTTGGTATATTGAACAAAAAGCACCTTGAGAGTTAAATTTCCCGTAAAGTTTATAGTAAATTTGCTTAGCCTCTTCGTAGGAATTAAAAGCGTTTAATATTTCTCCCATCTTATCTTGAGCATCTGCCAATAGGAAAAGGTCTGAAACGTAGGTTTCGTTCTGCTCTCCAAAATTCGATGCTATCGTTTGTAAATTTGCTTCATAGTTCGAGGCTGACAAGGCGAATTCGCCCGTCATAAGGTATGTAAAGGCTAAATTAGACCTGGTTTGTATTTTGTCAGAAACAAGTGCTCCTGGAGAACTTTGAATTTTTGCCCATGCTTCTTGATAATATTTCCTGGCAGTTTTGTAATCGGCATCAATTTTAAAGAGATCTGCCAGGGCATTTATTGCACGATAGGAACGTGGATTTTTGGGCGTGGTAACCCGTTTCGAAAGTTCGTAATTTTCTATCGCAAGTTCTTTGGCTCTTTCCTTTTTTCCACTAAGTTCATTCGCTTTTCCTAAATATGTTAGGATATCAATATAGTTGGTGTCTTTATATGGTTTAAAAGCTTCAATTAAATGACCTTCATACTTCAACGCAGTCGAATAATCTCCATGATTATAGGCATCAAAGAACAAAGTAACATCTTGCTCAATTGACTGTCCAAAAGATGCAATTGAATTTAATAATGAAATTAAAACAATAAGTTTTCTCATATTCACTCCCCTACCAATATAAACGCACCCCAATAATACGGCTGGGGATACTCCGCCTTGATCTCTAATTGTGATCTGTTAAAAGCTTCGCGGATGCTTGTTTTCTCGTTCAGCCAGATCTCATAGAAGCGCGTCATGAACTCCTGAGTGACCTTATCATCCACCTTCCACAAGGACATGATAATGTTTTTTGCTCCGGCATCAGCGAAGGCTTTACGAAGGCCATAGACACCTTCGCTGTTTTTCACTTCTCCTTTTCCCGTTTCACAAGCACTTAATACTACCAATTCTGTTTCTCGTAAATCCAATAGAGAGGCTTCTGCAGCACTTAGCATGCCGTTCTCGCCTTTTGATTCTTCTCCTTGAAGTGTTCTGTTTGCTCCTGTGAACAACAATCCGGAACGTAGCATCGGATCTTGCACCACACGGTTTCTATCCATTCCTAGGAAACGATTATCTAACGTATCCAAGGGAATGTCTTCAAAGAAATACCCATGCGTAGCCACATGGAGCACCCTTGGACTAACTTCTTTCTTAATGTTTGTTTCTGATGCATGATCTGCTAAGAAACTATTCACTTGCCACCCTTTTGATTTAAAGGTTAATGAAATGTTTTCTACTTCTATTTTAGTTGCCGGAAGAGGGGTTGCTTTTAAACCTCCACGCGTTAGGCTATCAATCCAAATCTTGCTAAGATCTCTTTTACTTTCGAGTTGATTAATATTAATCGATGAAAAATCTTCATTGGAATTGTAATTCGGATAACCATACAGTGAGGAGGCACTTCCAAATGATTCGTTCTTTTTTCTTGTCTTAATGGCTACAAAAGAACGTAGATTATCAAAGACAACAATCTCATGTTTTTCAAATAGGAACTTATTAGCCTTCGCGTTGTAAATAGTCGAAAGGTTTAGTTGTGAATAGATCCCTTCAGATGAGATGTAAATTCGTTTTATTCCGTTAGTAAAAGATTCTAGGTGTTTCCAAAGAAGATCATACAACAAACTGTTTTCTTCCTCATAATTTTGTGTGACGCCCGAGATCTCTTTGAGATCAATAATTGAGTTTATTAAAATTGGTTGAGGTGTGCTACTGCTGTAAATTGAAAATAAATAGTTTCCATTCGCTGGGTTGAGTTCTGAAATATTGATATAAATGCTGTTTGAATCGATTAAAGAAAAAACTTGGTCATTATCAATAGGGGATAATTGAGATAATTTGATATCCAGAGAAGCGTACAGTTTTCTTTCAAGACTCTGAATTTTGATGTCTAGACTATCAATATTGCACTTTAAATTTTTTCTTGATTCGACAGAAAATCCAATCCATTTCGTTCGTTTCGCCATTTCATTTTTTATGGCATGGTATGTATTTATTACTGTTGAATCGTTACTTGACTCCACTAGATTTTTTAACCTTAAATTGAATGAATAGTTGATACCATTACAACTTTGCCAACTTTCATAAAGTTCGATTATGGTTCCCGAATTGATTGAGTCGTTTTTCGGGATTCTTAAATCGAAATAGCGTCTTGTCGAATTTTCGATGTTATTCTTATATTCTAACATTCCAGTTTCATTCAACACCAGATAGGTCTTTAAAAAATTATCTTCTTCTATTTTAATAAAATCTCGGAATAAAACATCTCCTTTTTCAGCATTTCCTTTCTTCAGCTCAAGGTAGGCCAAATCCTTCAGGACATCCGATGTGTTTGGATTACTTGCACCATAAACATTCACTTTAATTGTATATGCTTTCTTCAAATAGAACTCCGCAGAATCCAATCTACCAAGTGTAAAGTAGGCTTGGGAAATAAGATGAAATGATTCGGCTACCTTCGTGTGACCGGCCCCGTATTGATCAATATTTATGGAGTTTATTTTCCTTAATCTTTTTAACGCACTTTCAATATTTCCTTCATGAAATTCAGACATGGCCAATTTCTCCAAAAGTGATGCATGACGATTTGTTCCATTAAAATCTGATTTTTCAATTTTTTTAAGTAATCGCAACTCATCCTCATAAACTGCTTTTGATAGTTCTTGCTGATGATTTAACTCAATAAGACAATAATTGCCATCGAAATAGTTCTCGAATGTATAATCTACAGATGATTCGTCTATCGAAGCAATTGGGGTAACAATTTCTTTAGCTTTTGTGATGTTTCCGATTTCCGCATAAAGTTGGGCTAGGGCAAGTTTTTCTTGGATAACAAAACTATGGTCTTCAGAAAATAAGGTTATATATATCTCAATCGAATTTTCAAATTCAAGAATCGCGTTTTTATAGTCTCTAATTGACCAATAAAAGTAAGCTAGTCTTGATTTTACCCCTGCAAATTCAAGAGTATTTTCGGCATTATTTGATATAAAAATTGCTATTTCGTTATTTAATAGTTTTGATGCTTCCTGAAAATCATCTAATTCTAAATCAAGGGAACTTAATCCACTAATAGCATTTGCAAGTCCAATGAAATTGATCCCGTAATTAGAATTGAGGATTTCATAGCCTTTTGAAATATTTATTTTTGCACTCTTATAATTTCCAACTGTTTGGTAGAATTTCCCCAAATTGATTAATGCCTTGGCATATTCGGAATGATTGTCTCCCAATACTTCTTTTCTAATTTCAATTGTTTTAAGATACAGCTTTTCAATTTCATAAAATTTTTCAAAATCATCATAATCGTTCAAAATATTTGCCTTGTTTTGGAGTAAATTTGAAAGCAACAAAGGTTTTTCTGTAAAGGCGGCTTCACCATTAATTTCAGCTTTTTCGTAATACTCTAAAGCCAAATCATAGTTTCCCTTTCTTCTATACAATGAACCAAGACAAATCGTTGCTTGTATACCTAAAAATGTATATTCGCTATCATGATCTTTAAGTATTTTAACAGACTTTAATAAATAACGTTCGGACAATTCAAAATTTGAAATCTCCATGTATGACAAACCTAACTTGACATATAATTCAACCATTTCAATTGAATTATCATTGTAATAACTCAAGTTGTATTTCTCGAGATCTTTGAGTGGTTGAATCGCAGTGGTATAATTATCTTTTTCGAGCGTTAATTCCACTTTAGCTAAAGAGAAATAATTGTATGCATCAAGAAAAAAGCCTTTTTTGTCTTTTGATGACTCAATTATCTTATCGAGATATCTTGATGCTTCGTTGTCATTCGAACTTTCTTGATTAAAGGAGTACAACAAAATGTAAGAATCCAGGATTAACGAGTCTACTATTGGTATTCTTTGTAATGACTCAATAAACTCTTTTCTTTTTTCCCCAAATTCAATGGCACTTTTTAAATCATTAAGGTTATAATAACTGTGTATGGTTAAATCATAAAATTCAATTATTTGGCCTGAACTGAATTGCTCAGCAAATAAATGTTTTTCGACTTCATCGATGTAATTTACTGAATTTGAATAGTTTTCAGAGCTGAAATTATCATAGGTGTAATTGACCTTCTCTTCAATAGTTTGAGAGAAGAAAAAACTTGTTAGAAATAAGAAAAAAAATAAAATGAGTTTATTCATAATCCCTAAGATTTGTTTTCGGTTCCGTTTGAATTGATAAACCTAATTTACAATTCAAGATCAGCGATCTATTCTTATCTCGGATCTAAAAATGTAAAAAAGTCCAGGAGAAGTCTCGGACTTTATATCAAATCTTGGATAATTTATTGAGTTATTTTTCACTTGGAATCACAAGCGGCTCCTCTGGAATATCCATTTTTCCAAAGTAGGCATCTTGCTCATCACTTTCAGAATCAACTATTTTTGCAGGATTCATGTAGTTCAAGATTTCCAAAAGTTGAGTCATCTTCTCTGAATCCTCATCAGATGCAAATCCTTGCTTTACGCTATATTGAACGTATGAATCATTATTAAAAACAACATTGAAATATATTTTCTGCTCATAATCATATAATATGCCAGCACCATGCTTTCTACCTTTATTCATTCCACCAACGTAAAAATTCCCATTTGGATAAACAGTTGAACCATATATATCCGGATAACCATTTACAATAAGGCCCTCATAGATACTGCCATTGTCAAATCTGTATCTCGAATAGGAGTTGTAGCAATCACCCTTCGAGCAATTTCCTTTTTTGTAATCCCCAGCCTCTATAACATATGCTTCAGCCACATACTTCTTGAAATCAGCATATTTTATCCACACAAAACCATTGTCACCATATTCAGATCCCCAACTGTTCATTACCTCAAAGGCCCCTCCATATTTGGTATCATCATATCCAACTACACACATTGCATGACCCCCAATAGATTTTTCTGTTGCAGAGGGTGACCACAAACCATATGTTGCAGTGCTGCCGGCTTGAAAGGATTCAGTTAAATTTACACCCACAGAAACTATTAATTTATAACTCAATGCTTCTTTTACATTTCGAACTAAATCATCATTCGGAACAGCAAAGTAATCGGTGATCACATAGTTTGATGCTAACGCATTCGTGAATTCAGAAAATGTTACAGTTGAATTACACGTCAACCAAGGATCCCAAATCCAAGGTTTCGTTCCCTTTGCCATTAGTACAGACATTGCATCGTACATTTTAGTTCCTGCCTGACACCATGAGTCACCATAGTTCCGAATGTTTCCAAAAACGAAATACGGATCCATTGCTCTACATATTTTCTCTATTGGATTTGTTACACCCATTTGAATATTCTGCTGTGTAGACAATTGCGCATAAGCAACAGCCCAACCTACACAGGTTCCAACTTTTCCCTGATTTTGAATATAAGGTGTGTAATTTCTGTAAGAAATCCTTGAAGGAAGAACTTCCGAAGAATATCCTTGTTCCTCTTTTGGCTCCCATTGTCTTGCATTGGAATACTCATTAGCATCTATAATTAGTCCTTGTCCATAAGCAAATGAACCTCCAACTAACAAAAGAGTGAATAGTGTTTTTTTCATTTTAGTTAATTTATATAGTAAAATTGAGCATTATTATCTTTCAAAACGATGAAAATATCGTTCCATCTAAGGTAGATGTTTTTACTGAAGACACCGATGAATTGACAGTGATCTTCTAAAAAGGAGTGCTCTATATCTGTGATGATTTTAGAATCAAGTGTATAAATATCTACAGGTTTTACTGATCCCTTCAGATAATACCAACGTTCACCTTTAATACCTTTGTTTGTCAATTTTCTATATCGGAAGTCATATTTAGTGACTGAAAGTGTTTTGTCTAAGGTGTCGGGCTTCTTTGCATCTTCATTTGTGAAATCGAATTTTGGATTTTGAAAATCTTTCACAAAGTTTAGGGATGCAGGCCATTCGACTAGAAAATCCTTCTCTTTTTTTGGTTCGAGTTTACTGCAAGCGTATGCGTTACCCTTTTTACATAGCGCATAATATGGTGTTGTATTTTTTTTCTTACTCGTATAATCCTCTTTAATTGCCTTAAGTACTTCCAGTTTATTTAATAATTCTTGATCTGTACAATCACTCAAGTTAATCAATGCGATGCTGTAGAGTTTCTCATCACCTAAAATAAACTGTACAATGGCTTCGTTCAACCAGGCTGTGTAGTATGTCGGGCTACATTTCGTGGCATTACTCAAATGAAAGTGTGATTGATTCAAAAAAGCAGCGGCATCTTTATCTTTACCCAAAGCCCGTTCTTGAGAGGTGTTTAATCGTGTCTCTAGATCGATTGCCACCGGAAACTCATAAGGAAACTCCAGTGTATCCAATAGATGAATTGCCTGAATTAAAGAAAGTGCCCCTAGGTTATTATGAATTTCTCTGCTCGGGAAATCTTCCTGTATGATTGCCCGATTAAGTGCCTCGCTCATTTCGTAGTTTTCTGAAATAGCACAAAGTACAGAAGCGTCAAAGAACGATTTCAGCACTCCCATTTTACGTTCACTAAATCGAACAATTTCCTTTCTTTCTTTCAATGTGGGGTAGCGACTCAGCTTACTATCAGTAAGTTGGAAGCGCTTGTAGATGGAATCGAGGAGAACTGAACCTAACCCCGTCGTCTTGTATCCTGCTATGTGCGCGTACATTGCGGCATACTCATCCGCCTGCCTTTCGAATAAACTATCTTGAAGTGTTTTTTTATACTTTTTAACTTCCTTATTAAATTCAGAAGAGGCATAACCACTGCCGATCTTACTTATTAAGTCATTTTGTCGCAGAATGACATGGGCCAACTCGTGACCAAGAACATGTGCCAGAGCATTAGAGGAGTCCTTGCCAAAATTTTGGATTAATTTAATAAAGTTGACTCCCAACTTAATGAGTGGTTCGCTGCCTGTTGGATCATAAGTTGCTACTTCTGTTGCCTTATCACTCACTACCAATTTTGGTTTGATGACCTTTCCATCGTTCATAGTATTAAAAATGTCGTCATAGACCTTCTGAGCAAACTCAGGAGGAATTGAATATTCTTGACATTTTCCATGAAGACAAACTAGAAACAGTGAGGCTAGTAGTATATATTTCATTATAAACAAATATAATATTTAAGTTGTGAATTCCAAGTTTTTTGATTCAAGGAATTATTTCAAATGTGGTTACCTTTTTTCAATTCGCCTATCAATAGCAAAATTCGATGGATTATGAGATCAGTGCTACTTTATACTTTGACAGTCCTTTTAGTCAATTCTTTTTATGCTCAAGTGGGCGTGCTTACTTTAAAGAAAAAAGATCCCATTTATTATGGCCAATGGTTCACCTTGAGGGGTACTCCCGATAAAATTTACCTCATCGATGAACCTGAATATGCGGACCTTGCTCTGGAAAGACTCTTGGCACCTTATGAATTGGACGCAGAAGAGGGTAGAGATTATGATAATGGTGGTCTTTTTTGGGTCATCGAGTCTGACAACGGGTTTACCTCAACCATCTTCAGAAAGAAAAAAGCCGATGGGGAAGTAATGTTATGCGTTGCAACCAACATGACATCTGATGAGGATGAGTTTACCCCATGGTATAAAAAAGTTTTTCAAAGACGGGGTTACCTTTTTTCCTTTTCGCTATAAACCATTAAACATTAAAAAAACACACAATGAAAACACTTCAAAAATTCTTGTTTATCTCAGCCGTTCTGCTGACATTAACATCCATCTCCTTGGCATCAGGAGAAAACCTATCGGATAACGTAGCAGTTGCAACCGAACAATGTGAAACTTGTCGATTTGACCAGTGTCACGCAACCGCTAAAAGCACTAGACAACGTTGCAGACATTGTGTATCCTCTTCAGGTGACATCTACTGCTGGCAACATCAATAATCCTTTAAGAAACATTGAATTATGAAAACACTAATAACAATATTCGCCCTTTGTATTTTCTCAAGAAATTTAAATGCCCAAACCGAACAGTTTAGGTCTGATTTCAACCGCGTAGCCATTTATCTCAGTAGCGATGCAGAATGGTCTGAATGGTTCGATGCAGAAAACACCTTTGTGTTTAATTCAAATGAGAACAATGATGTTACTCATTACAGAGGTGATGGATCCGTAATTATTTATAGAAATATCGGAGGACTGGAATCTGATGTTACTGAATCCGGAGATCATTATCAGATTATGAATATATTGGATGAAGATGGCAATCAGATCAGTTTACAGTTATTCGATGACATCAGCATCGGTGTAAAATTGATAACATCTGATGGTATGATTCAATTCTCAAATTTTTAACTTCTAAAACCAAATAACATGAAAAACAAAAAAACAGTTTATCACTTTGTCGTCGATCAGAGTGGGTCTATGTCAGGATCAGAAGGACCGACCATTGAAGGATTTAATTCTCAGCTGAAAACGCTACAGCAATTGAAACAAGAGTTTCCGGACAACGAATATGTTGTATCGGTGACATTTTTCGAGGATGAGGTGATGGACCTCGTACAATTCGCGCCGATCGATCAGATCAAACTACTATCCAGAGAAAGTTATCAACCAAGCGGATTGACGGCCTTACTTGATGGAATAGGAAGATCTATTGAGGCTATTCGCAAAAAGTATGATCAAGAGATTCAGCAAGACGAAGCATCAGTAGTGATGGTCATCCTGACTGATGGCGGAGAAAACGCATCCAAGTTTTATACCCGTCATTTGATCGGCGAAATGATCAAAGAACTGGATGCTACCGGAAAATGGACTTTTAGTTTCTTGGGTGCAGGATTAGACGCCATACGTGCTTCACAAAACCTGAATATCCGTCGCGAGAACATTATGTCGTATGACAAAAGCAATATCTGCGGTATGATGGACGATATGTCAGAATCCATTCGCACCTACGAAAGAGCAAAAATTACCGGTAACCTAAAAAGTGATCTCTTCGATATATACGAAGACAAGGATCGACGCTCAGAGAATATAAACTAATCAATTCAATCTAAAAACAACATTATGAAAACAGCAGCTACAATTGCAACCGTTATTGCCACCCTTCTTTTTCTTTTTTCGTCTTACCAATTGACCTACGATCCAATTGGCAGATCAACGAAAGATGGAGTATTGTTTTACAATTTCTTAATTTGGTTTGCGGTGCCCGGGATCCTTTGGGTAATTTATCTGGCTACCAATAAAAAATGACCTTAAATGTGTAAAAGTGAAAAGCTCCTTCGGGGGCTTTTTTACGTTTTCAATTTTTTTATTCTTTAATTCAAATAAAATCAGTATATTGGATATGTACATTATTAAATATGGCAAAAATAAATAAGTATAATATGGCAAAACTTGATGGGTTAGGATATATCTTCTTGCTAGATAAGCCACTCTCAGAATATAATATCACGGATGTTTTGAAAAGAGGAAAGATCATTCCTTTTTTTGACTTTCATATAGTAGATAAAAGTGTGTTGTTAAATGGGAATTATTATTTTCGGAATACTGTAATTTTTTTCAACCTATAATGAGGTCATTCGAAAATCCCATACTTTTAATTTTTCTTCTAATCGGGTTTGTTTTTATTTCAAAAACATCGAAAGCACAAGTTGGTGAGTATGATTTGTTGAAATCTAAGTACGATCGATTAAAATCTGAGAAAAAATTGGATAGTGCATTATTTGTTGCTAAGCAGATAAATCAATGGACATACATAAATGAGGGGGATACGAGTTTGAGGTATGCAGTTAGTTTTAGATATATAGGAATTATATTTCGCATTAATAATGAGATTGATTCAGCATTAATTTTCTATAAAAAGTCATTAGAAATATTAGAATTTCAAAATAGAAAAAATCACCAAGAATATGGTAATGGGTTATTTAATTTAGGTGTCTTGTATAAATCGTCTGAAAATTTCAACTTCGCATTAAAATCTTATATACAAGCCAAGGATATTTTTGAAAAAAATACTACGAAAGATATTAAGAGTTATGCTGCATGTTTGAATAATTTAGGTGACTTATATCGAGAATTGGAAGAATATAAGGCTGCTGAAAAAATCTTAATACTTTCAACTGAAATATATTTAAACGAAAATGGCGATAAAGATTATTACTACGCACTGAGCCTAGGTAATCTTGGACTTTTATATGACGATATGGGAGATTATGCTAAATCCGAATTATTTCTTTTAAAATCAACTGAAATTTTTAAAAAAACTAAAGGTGAGTCGAATAAAGATTACATCAGAAGTCTTTCCAATTTAGGTAATTTGTATTGTGAACAAAATGATTTTGTTCAGGCAAAAAAGTTTTATGAACAATCTTTGGAAAAAACTAGGTTAACATTTGGCGAAAATAATGATTTATATATTTCTTCTTTAAATAATATAGGAGTAATGCACAAAGAAGCTGGAGATATAAAAAATGCAGAATTTTATTATTTACAATGTTTAGAAATAATTAAGAGTTTAAAAGGTATAGAAAATTTATCTTATGTCGCTATTTTAAATAATCTTGGAATTTTTTACAATGGTATAGGCGATTACTCAAAAGCATTAAAATTTCATGATCAAGCATTGACTTTAAGAGAAAAATTATTAGGAAGGACTAGTTCAAGTTATGCAAGTAGTTTAATCAATCTTGGTGCTATTTATTTAAATATTGGTGATTTTAAATCAGCTGAAAACTCATTTTTAAATGCTTTGGGTATTTTTAAAAAAGACTTCGGGAATTTTCATCCGCATATTGCTTCTTGCTTCAATAGTTTGGGTAACCTATATCAAGAAATAGGTAATTATAAGAAATCTGAATATTATTACAAACAGTCTCTTAAAATTAATAAGAAATTTACTGGTGATACAAATTTAGATTATGCTTCTAATTTAAACAATCTAGGTGCTTTATATTTAAGATCAGGAAAATATAAAGCAGCCGAAAAACAATTAATAGAATGCCTTAAAATTAGAAAAAACAAACTTGGAGAAGAACATGAACTAGTTGCAGGTTGTTTATACAATTTAGGTAGTTTATATTTTGAAATGGAGGCTTTTAAAAAAGCCGAATATTTTAAAAAACTAGCATTAAAGACAAATAAAAAACAATTACAATTAAACTTTATTTTTTTATCATACTCAGAAAAATATAACCTTTGGAAAAAGGAACAAAAGTCTTATAACGCATTGAACTTATTTTCTTTGATTTCATACAATTCTGTACCTTCATCTTCTGAACTATCATTTAGTGTCAATTTAATCTCAAAATCCCTACTCCTTGAAACCTCTAATGAATTGGATAAAATTCTCAATCAATCGTCTGACGAACAATTGAAACTTCAATTTTCTGAAATGAAACAATTGAGAAGATTGGTTACTAAAATGCAATCTGAAGGTTCTGATAAAAAAGAAATTATTGAGCGTTATAACCAACAAGCAGATTCATTGGACAAAATTCTTGTAAATAAAGTTGGTGAGTATGCAAACGCCAAACGTAAATTTGAGATTACTTGGAAGGATGTTCAAACGAGTTTATTATTCACAGAGGCTGCTATTGAATTTGCCAAATACTACGATTACAATGATAGTACCAATAAATACATGGCTTTATTAGTAAGACCAGGGTATGAGTACCCCAAATTGGTAAAACTTGGTTCTGAATTAAACATAAAAAATGCTTGTTCTCAAAAGGAATTTTCAGATCTCTACAATTACGTTTGGAGAGGAGTTGATTCATTATTAACTGGGGTTAAAACAATCTATTACAGCCCGGTAGGAGAATTAAACAATGTGCCCTTTTCTGCTTTGATAAACGATAACAATTATCAATCTGATTCTTCAAAATCAAATTGGTCTTATTTGATAGATCGATATGACTTACACCAAGTAACTACTACTCGCTATTTGGCGGATGGAACACTCAAAGAAAATGAGTCGATACCACTTTCAATTAATCTAATTGGCGGTGTAAATTATTCAGATTTACCTCTTTCAAAGGATTCAATAGAAATAAATGAAACCACTGAAGATTTAGCATTACAAATAAACCTTCAAAATGAGTTGAATGATTCAAAAACAAACCGAGGAGGGAAATTAGGTTACTTGAAAGGTTCAGAAATCGAAGTAAAACAAATAACAAAAGTACTTCAAGATGCAGGATGGTTAACAACAACGATATCTGGAAGAAATGCCGGTGAGTATCAATTTAAAGATGAATTGAATTTGAAAAGCCCGGGCATTATACATATAGCTACGCACGGATTTGCCTTTCCTGAAAAAGAAATCAAGGAGGAAAAGAACTTTCAAGTGCAAGAGAAGTCAAATTATAAAATTTCAGAGGATCCCATGGTGCGATGCGGATTGATGTTTTCAGGTGCAAATATTAGTTGGTCAGGAGATTCAAAAAAAATGATTGAAACAACTGGCGATGATGGGATTTTAACAGCTGCTGAAGTAGCTAATATGGATTTATCGAATACTAAACTAGTTGTTTTATCAGCATGCGAAACTGGCTTAGGTAAAATAGAAAGTTCGGAAGGTACTTTTGGTTTAAAAAGAGGATTCAAATTGGCTGGTGTTGATCAAATAATTGTGTCACTTTGGAACGTTCCTGATAATGAAACAATGGAATTAATGACTCTATTTTATTCTGAACTTGCTAAAACTAAAGACATCGATAATTCCTTTAATAAAGCGCAAAAAGAAATGCGAAATCGCTTCCCTTATGAACCCGAAAAGTGGGCTGGTTTTGTATTGGTAAGATAGTTTTACAACCTTGCAAAGATTTCCCTAACAACTGATTTATATAAAATTTTGTATTGTCTTGGTTACCTTTTTAAGAAAAGGATATAAACCAACAGAAACTATAAAATTTATATATTATGTTTAAAAATCCATTTTCATTTGAAGGACGAATCAGAAGAACGGAGTACGGTTTGTCTTTATTAATTTTTACTGCTGGTAGAGTTGCATTAGCAATGATTCTTGCAGGTGCTTCTTCCGGGGGAGATATAAGTCCAATCTTCTATATCTTACAAATTCCATTTTTATGGTTTTTGTGGGCACAAGGAGCAAAGAGATGCCATGATGTTGGTTGGAGTGGTTGGATGCAATTAATTCCATTTTTACCTCTATACTTAATTTTTGGTGGGGGAGAGTCTGGTGAAAATAAGTATGGTGTAAATCCGAAAATCGTAGCAGATAATTTCTAAAAATATGTGGAATAGATTAGCATTCATTGTCGATTGGTTCAATGATTTTTCAGAAAGAAGGAGACTAATTAGAAACTTTAATTTTTCTGCTAGAGAGGCTTTTGTTAGTGGATTAGCACCCACGCTGCTGGAGTCGAGTATTTCAGTTGGAGAATCTGCATACAGACATGCATTTTCAAAGTTCATGTCGGGAGGTTTTCGAATCAAAGCCCTTTCAGGAAGAGCACTAAGTCGAACTGAAATGATCGGTCTCAGTGAAGTAGTGCTGGATAACCAGGAATTGGTAAGAAAACTTATATCCTTAGGGTGGGATACCCTCGAAGTACACGATAACGCTGGATACAATGGGATTAAGTGGAAATTAACTGATTATTCGGGTATCGGAGGGATGCTTGGAACAACAAATCAATAAATCAAAATCTTATGAAAACAATCATTCTATACAAATGGCAAATTATAGCCTTGATCGAATTCCTTCTGATCACATTTTTAATCATCAAGTTGAAAAGAAGAACCAATCAACTGCAACCAGATGAGATCGAGATTTTGCAGTCAAAAAAATCTGACATCAATATGGAGGATCTTATGCAAAACATGCATTTATCCAGTGCTTTGTATAAAGAGTTGAGCCGAAAATGCCACCCGGATCGATTTGCCGGAAACATATTGGAACCGCTAGCTCAGGAACTATTTCAGTCAGTGCAGCAAAGTAAATCGAATTATCACGAATTAGTTCTTCTAAAGAAGAAAGCCATCGCTGAACTTAAAATCAAAGCGTCATGAACGAATTTGCAATAATAACATTCATTTGGCTCATTTTGCGTGTAGTTGGACCTATCTACTGCGCATTCAAAGCTGACAACTTAAACAGAAAACCAGGAGGTTGGGCAATCGCCGGATTTTTCTTCCCGATTATATCCATGATCTGGATTTCAACTCTGCCGAAGCAGACATTATGGACGAAAGAATAATTAACCTTATTTATAATACTTAACACGCAACATTATGAAAACTTTACTAACGATGTTATTGATCGTACTTTTTCAAGGAATCTGTTTCTCGCAAGATATTCCAGGACACACATATGAGCAGGAAAGGGAATGGAGGCAACAAGCCGAGGAAGCAGGAAGAAAGACAATGTTCACTTCTACGGTGAAAAACTTCTACCGAAATAAATTGATCTTTTTGGTTATTGGGGGAATTGTAGTGGCTATAGGTGGATTTTCTGCACTTTCTGATAAAAAAGAGGAATAACTGCGGTTACCTTTTTGGAAAAGCATTATCAATAGTCAAATACTAAAAATTATACATTATGAAAACATTAATTACCTATCTGCTTCCAGTGATCGTTTCACTTCTAGTTTCAACCCTTGCGAATGGTCAGTCGTCCAAAAGTTGTGGGTCTTGTCAGAAACCTGTTTCATCTTCTTCTCAAGTTGGCGATTATTGTCCTCATTGTCACGTTCGATGGGGTTATGAAAACAACACTACGAAATATGTCGACAGTTATTCGTACGATAATTACGAAAGTTACTCTGGTATTGCTTACGTTACATCCAATGCTAATTTGAGAGCCTACGCATCTAAATCTGCATACGTTGTTAAGGTTGTACCACAATACTCATCGGTTACCATTCTCGGTAAGTATGGCTCTTGGTACCATGTGAAATATCAAGGCTTCAATTGGTATGATTCCAGCACCGGATATGTTCATCAATCGTTGTTGAGGTTGTAAGATTGAATTGGACAGTTGAATGATATATCTTTTTCATTTTATCAAATTCTTACCAAGTAATTGTAGAATATTTGCTTTGAGAATAAATATTCGGTGACCATCACGGTATTGATTGGATGCTCTCAATATCCTCCCTCAAAAGGTTCGATAATTCAGACCTTTGGCCCACTCACAAAAAAGAGGTTAATAAAACCTCTTTTTTTATGCGATATTTTTTTTACCTCACTACATTCACATGTCCAACTTTCATAACCCTTTCATCAGAATCAGTCGTTTTGAATTCAATCT
>Ga0114970_10000312_pt1 | contig 35417 bp, 28 predicted proteins | sample M_140205_XF_Meta_FD_87030 | JGI IMG/M metagenome (GOLD analysis project Ga0114970, IMG submission 87030) | Freshwater microbial communities from Lake Montjoie, Canada to study carbon cycling - M_140205_XF_MetaG | ecosystem: Environmental > Aquatic > Freshwater > Lake | place: Lake Montjoie... | reverse complement strand
GACTACTTCTACACCTACCGCGATTAGGCTCGCCAGCGGCGTTGCCGTACTCGCCCTGACAGCGGGTTTGGCCCATGCGCAGACCGTAGCACCCGTTCAATCGTTGGTAGTGGCGCAACCCGCCGGCGCAGCCGACGGTAATCAAGTCTATGGTCAGGCTTTCTTTGAGCAGTTCAACCTGACCAATGCCGAGGACATGCTGCGTCGGATTCCAGGCATCGCGACGGTGCTGGACTCGAGCGGCGGCAACGGTCAGGGCCGCGGCCTCGGTGCCGGCGGCGACCAGATTCTGATCAACGGCAAGCGCATGGCCAGCAAGTCGACCGACGTGGCCGCAGCCCTTCGCCGTATCCCGGGCACCAGTGTCGAACGCGTAGAATTAATCCGCAGCACTTCCGGCGACCTGGAGATCCGCAGCGAAGGCCTAGTCGTCAATATCGTGCTCAAGGTCGGCGCAAAGACGGGCGGCGGCGGTCAGGGGAATTTCTCGCTCGACCAGCGTTTCGACAATATGGGGTGGCGCGACTTCGACGGCTTGTTCTCCTATTCCGATAAGGTCGGAAATCTCACCTACACCCTGGGTTATGAGAAGAACCTGTTCACGCCCATTCCCACCGCGCCGGGTGGGGGCGGCGGCTTCGGCGGCGAATACACGCTGAAGGACCGCACAGAAATCTACTACTATCCGAATGGCCAGATGCAGCAGTTTCGACCGCAGCAGTGGGAGCGCCAGCACCACAAAAACATTTTCACGGCCCAGGGTGCCTACAGCTTCCAAGACGGCAGCCAGCTGAACCTTAATCTGCTGTTCCAGCCGCATGCCACCAACCAGACGGACGACACCCTCTACACCTCCTACACCTCGGCCGGTTTGCAGCTGCCCGGTGTCACCGACGAGTACCATTCGAACCGGCAGATGCGGACTATCACCGAGATCGGCGGCGAGTATGAGACCAAGTTGAAATCCGGCACGCTCAACGTGATCGCGATCCACAACTACACGCCCGTCAAGACAACCGACTACCGCAACCGCACCTTCGGCAGCGCTCTGACGGAGGTGAGCCGCAATGTGACCAAACAGGTCACTCAGGAAGACGTGATCCGGAGCACCTTCGTCATGCCCCTCGCCAAGGGGCAGAGCCTTACCGTCGGCGGTGAGGTCGCTAAGAACTCGCTCAACCAGCGCCAGCAGGGCTATTTCGATTTCAAAAAGAACGGGCGCCTGGAAACCGTGCCCCTGACCGTTGCTGTGGTCGAGGAACAGCGCGGCGAGTTGTTCGTGACCCACAACTGGACCATCAACCCCAAGGTCACGCTCGAAAGCAACCTTAGCTACGAAGCGTCGCAGATCACCACGAACTTCCCGGCCATTCCGGTGAAGAGCTACGGCTTCCTAAAGCCGCGGTTCGATCTGCGTTACAACCTGACCCGGGTTGATCGCCTGCGATTCAAGCTAGAGCGCACTGTCAGCCAGCTTCGGTTCGACAACTTTGTGCCGATTTACAATGTAACAGACAGCCGCCTCGATCCGGGCAATCCAGGGATCGCTCCGGAAAAGGCGTGGAACTTCGAGGCCGGCATCGAGCACCGCCTGGCCAAGGATCAGGGCACCATGGAGGCGCGTAGCTTCTACAAGCGTACCACCGACGAGATCGAGCGGGGCCCGTTCGGGGGCCTGTCCTCCACCGGTCTGCCGCAGTCGGCCCCCGTGAACCTGCCGGAAGCCAAGCAATATGGGCTCGAACTAAAAACTGGCGTGCGCATGACCCCTCTGGGATTGCCAAACGCCCAGATCAACGCCCGCTACGTCATTCAAACCTCCAGTGTGCTTGATCCGTTTTCTGGCCGGGAACGAGCTATGCCGGGTGAATATGAGTCCCTAATAACCCTGGGGTTCCGCCACGACCTCAACAAGATCAAGGCAGCCTATGGTGCGACTTTGCTCGCCACTACGGGTGAACAAGTGAACAGTGACATCCGCACTCTCAGCTACAACTCGCGCGATCCGCGGTTACAGATGTTTGCAGAAAAGGCCCTCCCCCGGGACCTCACGCTGCGTTTAGAAATTTACAATCTGACCGGGTCCCCCGAACAAAGTCGGCGAATACTGTATAATATTAGCCAAGCTAATGGCGCGATCAATCGGACCGAAACAGCCAGTGAGACCAAAGATATGCGGTTCGTCCTGCGGCTTCGGGGTAAGTTCTAGCGGGGGAGCAGGCGGTGCCCGAGGCCGCCGCTTGCCCCTAGCGACGTAACCGCCTAACGCTAAGGATCGGAATGACGGGCGATAGCATCTCGCCCTTCATGAAGCCGACGCCGGCGGTGGGCGAGCGCTTACCCAGGTTGATCTTTTTGACCACCTCGATGCCATCGACCACCCGCCCAAAAGCGGCGAAGCCGGCGTGGTCACCCTTGCCCGCGGGCGTGGCGTCGTAGCCCGTCTGGTCGCCCAGCACGATAAAGAAATCGGACGTCGCCGTGCCGGGTCCGTTTCGGGTCATCGAGATCGTGCCGTTGAGATGCGACAGCCCGGTCTTCAGCGTGCTTTCATGCGCAATCGGCGGCAGGGGCGCGCGCTGCTTGTTCTGCAACCCGCCTTGGATCGAGCCCCAGGAGCCATCCGCGTCCTTCGCCGGTCGGGACGAGCGGTAGAAAACAGCCCCGTCGTAGAATTTCATCTCCACGTACTTCAGAAAGTTCGCCACCGTGATCGGGGCCTTGTCGCCGTATAGATCGAGCGTAATCATGCCCGCGCTTGTACGCAGGGCCACCCGCACCGCACCGGGTGGAATCGGCGGCGGACCGGCAGGCTTGGTGTCGGCGGCGGGCGCGGCGGGTCCAACCTCCGTCGCAGCGGGTGCAGGAACGCCGGTCGCATTCGGGATCGGTGCCGCCGGGACGGCCTGCGCCATCGCTGGACCGTACGCCAGCGCACTAAACCCGACCACAAAGTCTCGCCGCTTCATCACCGTCTCCGTGCAAACACTCTCAGACCAAGCCGCAAGAGCCTTCAGTTGGCAAGTCCGGCGCCAATTCTGGCGCATTCGCCAAGATGAAAGACCAAGCGACGCGCGGCCAGGCTGACACCCGTTTGGGGGCTCGTGCAGATCAGCATCTGGCGCTCGGCCCAAGGCTCATCGAGATCGATAAGTCGCAAACCCATCGTGGCTTGAAAATGCTCAGCCGCCATTCGTGGCTGCACGCTCAGACCGAACCCGGCTTGCACCATTCGGCAAACCACGTCGAAACTGCCGACCTTGACCCGCAGCCGCATGGCTGACCCCGCCTCACTCGCGGCGGTTTTGAGCAGTCGGCTGATCGCCGTTCTGTCATCCATCACAACGAAGTCGTTCGTGATCAGGTCCATGAGGCGAACTTTCTGAACGCCCGGCATGAAATCACGCGGAGCGACGACGGTAAGGCGGTCAGTTCGGTAGGGCACAGCGTCCAGATCAACGACATTGGGACCGCTGATAACGACACCGACCTCGGTTCTCCCATCGCGCAGGGCCCCGACAATCTCGTCCGTATAGGCTTCTCGTAGGTCGATCCGGAGTTCGGGGCAAAGGCGCGAAAACGCAGCAAGATCGCTGGGCAGGAACTGGCTGACAGCCGAGGTACTAGCCATCAGCCTAACGGTGCCTCGTAGGCCCTTCGTAAAATCGCTGAGATCAGCGTCGGCCAATCTTGCCTGCAGCAAGATTTCGCGCGCACGATCCAGGAGCACCCGACCAGCGGGGGTTGCCTCGACCCCGCGCCCCGTGCGGCTAAAGAGGTCGACACCGAAATGTCCCTCCAGCAGAGCAATCCGCCGGCTCACGGCCGCGAGCGCAAGATTCGACTGTTCAGCGACCTTGGAGAAACTGCCCAGTTCAGCGGCGCGCACGAACAGACGAAGCGACACGAGATCGATCATTCGAACCTCAGAGCTATAGTAACTAGTCTAACAGCTTTCGCATTTTGCGAAATCCCCTTTGCAAACTTGCTTATTCGCCAGCCGGTCTGAGCATGACAAGCTGAACGCTCGAGGTTGACGATAAGCCGATTAAGGCAAGGCCGCCGGACGTGTGCGGGCGCCGCGTTACAGGTCGAGCGAGGTGCGCCTCGCGGCCGCGCAGACCCGGCGTTCGAACGCGGACTGCACAACAAACGATAAGAAACCAGGGAGACGCCCAGTGCCTACAGTCCAGAAATCAAAACGCCTTAAGCTTGCCCTTCTGGCCGGTGTTGGCACCCTGTTCACCCATGCCGCACAGGCCCAGGCTCCAGTGGCGACGGCGAGCACCGGCGCGGTTGAAGCGGTCGTGGTCACCGGCACCCGGCTGACAGCCGCGGGCTTCACAGCGCCCACGCCGGTCACAGTGCTCGGCGCAGACGCGCTGCAGCGGCGCGCGCCAGCCAACATGGCCGAGGCCGTGAATGAACTGCCGGCTTTCCGCCAAAGCTCCGGCCCGACCAATTCGCCACGTTCGGTGATCGGCAGCGGCCAACAATCGCCGGACTTACGCGGCCTTGGCTCAACGCGCACACTGGTTCTTGTGGATGGTCGCCGGTATGTGGGCAGCCAGCTTAACGGCACGGCAGATATGTCGACCCTTCCGGTTAGCCTAGTTGACCGGGTCGATGTGGTTACCGGCGGCGCATCGGCAGCCTATGGATCGGACGCTGTCGCGGGCGTGGTCAACTTCATCCTGAACGAACGTCTCACGGGCTTTAAGGGTGGCATCAACCACGGCGTTTCGCAGTTTGGCGACGGCATCGAAAACAATATGAACCTCGGTTGGGGGATGAAGTTCGCGGAAGGGCGCGGTCATTTTATCATCGGCGGCGATGTGGTTAAGGCCGAGGGCGTCGGCAATTTCTATCAGCGGAGCCAATATTCGGCTGAGCCCGGCCTGATCGCCAGCGGCAACGCGCGTCCGGCTGGGGTCCCGGCCCAGCAGTGGCTCGGCTCGGGTGTCGAATTGATCTATCCGTCCGGCGGCGTCGTGCTCAGCGGGCCACTCAAGGGCACAGCCTTCGCCGACGACGGTACCCCCTACACCATGACGCTGAACAATGTTTTCGGCCAAAACATGGTCGGCAGCAAACAGAACTACAGCCGCAACTCCGTGCTGCACATGCGGCTTTATCAGCCCTTCTATCGCAACAATGCGATGGCTCGATTGAACTATGACGTCACACCCGACATCACCGTGTTCGCAGAGTTCAACTACGCCTTCGACACCAACAAAGGCGGAACCGGGGACACCTATTTGTCGACGGGCATTATCGTGCCCAACACAAACCCATTTATTCCGGCGTCCGTGAAAAACGCCATGGCGGCCAACAAGCTGACCAGCATCACCTTGGGCCGCTACAATAGCGACTTCACGCCTTACCGCACCAACAGCGAATGGAACCTACGCCGCGGCGTCATCGGTGCGCGTGGGCACATCTATAAAGATTGGCAATGGGAGGCCTACTACAACAAAGGCCAGAATATTCAGGATTTTAATATCCTATTCCCTGACCGCGTAAACATCTCCGCCGCCACCTATGTGGTCACTGGTGCGAACGGCCAGCCCGCCTGCGGCCCCCTGGCGACAAACCCGAACATCACGGCAGCTGACGCCCTTATCGTCAGCCCCAACTGTGTGCCGTTCAACATTTTCGGCCAAACCAACACTAAGGAAGCCCTAGCCTACGTGGCCCACCCCGCCACGGCGCATAATGTCATCAAGATCGATGTGGGCGGCCTCTCCCTATCGGGCAATTTGTTCGAACTGCCCTCCGGCCCGCTGTCCTTCGCGGTCGGTGCCGAAATGCGCAAGGAGAGCGTGAGTGCCCTCGCTGATCCCCGTTCCCAAGTCGGCGCGTTCGTGACCGGAAACCAAGCGACCTATGCCGGCGACCGTTCGGTCAAGGAGGCGTTCGCCGAATTTGGCGCACCCTTGCTGAAGGATCTTCCGCTGGCGCTTGAGCTCAGCCTCAACGCCGCCGTCCGCCGCACCGACTACAGCACCAGCGGCGCCGTGACGACCTGGAAGGCTGGGGTTTCCTATCGCCCCACCGACTTCCTCCGCTTGAGGGCGACACAGTCGCGGGATATCCGCGCACCGAACCTGAGCGAGCTGTATCTGACCCGATCAACCGGCGGGGTGAGCAATATTCTGAACCCGTTCTCGGGCCAGGTCGGCCGGATCAGCAGCATCAGCGGCGGCAACCCCACCCTGACCCCTGAAATCGCCGACAGCTTCACCGCAGGCATTGTGTTCCAGCCGCATTGGGGCTTCACCCAAGGCTTCCAAGCCTCCGTCGACCGGTACGATATCAAGATCGACAAGGTAATCGCCTCGATCGACTCTGCCGCGATCATTCTTCGCTGCTTCAACGGCGAGAAGGCGCTCTGCTCCAACATTGTGTTCGACAACAGCCAGTTCGGCATCTTCTCGGTGTCCGCTGTCCCTCAAAACCTGAAGCAACTTCACGCATCCGGCACTGACGTCGAACTCTACTACCGGGTGCCGATGCAATTGCTGCCAGTGAAGGTGCCGGGACAGGTCGAAATCCGCAGCTTGACCACCTTCGTCGATCAACTGACCACCATCGACAACGCAACATCGGTCAACGGCGCGGGATATTCAGTCCAGGGTGGAGCACCGATTTCGGGCAACGTGACCGTGACCTACGCGCTGAACCGTCTCAACGCGAGCCTGCAAGCGCGCTATTTCACCGATACGCACTGGGATGCATCCTATGTCGGCCCAGATGATCCATCCTACAATCCGGCGGCCTCCAACAGCATCAACAAAAACCTTTTCCCAGGCCAGGTGCTGTTCAACGCCAGTGCAAGCTATGACCTGATCGATCAGGATACCCGAAAGCTTCAGGTGTTCGGTACGATCAACAACTTGCTGGACAAGAAACCCCCTGTGATCGGGGCAGCGGCATTTAATCAGAACGGCACCCAGTTGTATGACCTGCTGGGCCGCTACTTCCGCGCCGGATTTAGGTTCAACTTCTAACGTCGTCTTGTACCCGGCCCGGACAGCGTAAGTTGCCTGGGTCGGGCGCATCGCTCTTGGCGTGCGCCGCCCGCCGGGGCTATGAAGCGCACGGCGACACAGCCATACCCACCCCAGAAAGATCATGCCCGAGACCGCCGCAAACCTAGCCGACTGGATCGGCCGAGCGACCATGGATAACGATGTGGTCGCGCCGGCGCAGGTGCGCGGCCTTCGCGCCACCCTTATCTCAGATGACTCTATCCCCGCCGCGGGTGAGGCCAGCCCATTGCTCATGCACTGGTGCTGCTTCCTGCCCTACGCGCCGCAAAACCAGATCGGGCCGGATGGCCATCCAAAGCGCGGCGGCTTCATGCCGCCAGTCGCCCTGCCGCGTCGGATGTGGGCCGGCAGCCGCATCGAATTCGTGCGGCCGCTGCGCGTCGGCGCGGCCATCACCCGGCGCACCCTAATCGGCGACGTCCAGGAAAAGTCTGGTCGCAGCGGCGCTCTGGTTTTCGTGCGCCTCGACCATGAGATTTCCGACGATCAGGGCCTCGTCATCACCGAACAGCATGACGTAGTCTATCGCGATGCCGCGACCCCTGGCGCAGCCTCGCCCGCCCCAACCGCCGCGCCGCCAGCGCCGCATTGGACCCGTCGGATCGATCCTGATCCGGTGCTGCTGTTCCGCTATTCGGCCCTGACCTTCAACGGTCACCGCATTCACTATGACCAGCCCTATGTGACCAAGGTCGAGGGCTATCCCGGCCTGATCGTGCACGGGCCTCTGATCGCCACCTTATTGTTGCACGAGTTGGTGGCGCGGCATCCGGCCGCCGATGTCGCGACCTTCGCGTTTCGGGCTGTGAAGCCGATTTTCGACATCGCCCCGTTCTTTGTCTGCGGGTCGCTGGAGGGTAAGTCAGCACAGCTGTTCGCGCGTGATGAGGACGGCAACCTCTGCATGGAGGCCAGCGCAACCCTGCGCTGAAATGAGGATCGCCATGGCCACGACCGAACGCTCAGATGCCTATCAAGAAATCCGCGAGGCCGTGCGCGCCCTATGCGCCGACTTTCCGGACGAATATTTCCGCAAAATCGATACTGAACGCGGCTACCCGGAAGCCTTCGTCGACGCCCTGACCAAGGCTGGCTGGCTGGCGGCAATGATCCCAGAGGAATACGGCGGTTCGGGTCTTGGCCTGGCTGAGGCCTCGGTGATCATGGAGGAGATCAACCGCTGCGGCGGCAACGCCGGCGCGACCCACGGCCAGATGTACAACATGGGCACCCTACTGCGGCACGGCTCCGAGGCGCAAAAAGCTCAGTACCTGCCGCGTATTGCCAGCGGCGAGCTTCGGCTGCAGTCGATGGCTGTGACCGAACCCACCACGGGCACCGACACCACCAAGCTCAAGACCCGAGCGGTGAAAAAGGGCGACCGCTATGTGGTTAACGGTCAAAAGGTCTGGATAAGCCGTATCCAGCATTCCGACCTTATGATCCTGCTGGCGCGCACCACCGCCGTCGACCAGGTGAAAAAGCGCTCTGAAGGCCTTTCGATCTTCATGGTCGATATCGCCAGCGCCTTGAAGAGCGGCATGACAGTCCGGCCCATCGCCAACATGGTCAACCACGAGACCAATGAGGTGTTTTTTGAGGAGCTAGAGATCCCAGCCGAAAACCTGATCGGCGAAGAGGGCAAGGGCTTCACGTACATACTCGACGGGCTAAATGCCGAACGCACCCTGATCGCCGCCGAATGTATCGGAGACGGCTACTGGTTCGTCGATCGCGCGACAGCCTATGCCAAGCAACGCATCGTATTCGACCGGCCGATTGGCCAGAACCAAGGCGTGCAGTTCCCAATCGCACAGGCCTATATGAATATCCGCGCTGCCGACCTTATGCGGTTTCGGGCCTGCGAGCTGTTCGACAGCCATCAGAGTTGCGGGGCCGAAGCAAACATGGCCAAGCACCTGGCCGCCACGGCTAGCTGGGAAGCCGCCAACGCCTGCATACAAACCCACGGCGGGTTTGGCTTCGCCAGCGAGTATGACGTTGAGCGCAAATTCCGCGAGACGCGCCTCTATCAAGTGGCACCGATCAGTACCAACCTGATCCTCAGCTATATTGCCGAGCACGTGCTCGGCTTGCCCCGCTCGTTCTGATGCAGCCCCTCGCGGGCATCACCGTGGTGGCGCTGGAACAGGCCATCGCAGCCCCCTTCGCCACCCGACAGCTGGCAGACCTGGGGGCCCGGGTCATCAAGGTTGAACGGCCTGGCGAGGGTGACTTCGCGCGCGGCTACGACAGCCGCGTTGATGGATTATCGTCTCACTTCGTCTGGACCAATCGCTCGAAGGAAAGCATTGCGCTGGACCTCAAGACCCCGCACGGGATCGATGTGCTGAGCAAGCTGGTCGCGGGAGCTGATGTGCTGGTGCAAAATCTGGCCCCCGGCGCAACCGCGCGCATGGGGTTCGACTTCGAGACCCTGCATGCCAAACAACCCGGCCTTATCGTCTGCGATATCTCCGGCTACGGCAGTGACGGGCCGCATCGCGACCGCAAGGCCTATGACCTGCTGATCCAGAGTGAAGCAGGGTTCTTGAGCGTCACGGGCACGCCCAAACAGCCTTCAAAGGCTGGCATTTCCGTGGCTGATATCGCAGCGGGCATGTACGCCTATTCCAACATCTTGGCCGCACTGATCGAGCGCGGCCGAACCGGCCAGGGCCGGCGTATCGATATCTCCATGCTCGAAGCCATGTCGGAGTGGATGAGCTTTCCGCTTTACTACGCCTGGCAGGGGGCCCCACCCCCGCCGCGCGTGGGGGCCTCGCATGCCGTGATCTATCCCTACGGCCCTTTCCCCGTGGCTGACGGCGAGGTGATGCTGGGCATCCAGAATGATCGCGAGTGGGAGGCCTTTTGCGCCAAGGTTCTGCAGCAGCCCGACCTAACCCGCGACCCACGCTTCGATAGCGTACCCAACCGCTCGGCCAACCGCGCGGCATTGCGCGCGTTGGTGATCGAAGCGCTCGGCATCTTGAGTGTCGACCAAGCGATTGCCAAGCTCGACGCTGCCGGCATCGCCAATGCCAGCGTCAACGACATGGCCAGGCTATGGAAGCATCCGCAACTGGCCGCCCGCGGACGCTGGACGAAGGTCGAGACCGCCGTTGGGCCGATCCCGGCCCTGTTGCCGCCCGGCATGGACGAGGCCCGCATGGACCCTGTGCCTTCGCTAGGCCAGCATACGGCGCAAATCCTGGCCGAGTTAGGCTACGCGTAAACTCAGAGAGAGACTCCGATGGCTCACGACGACGGCGGATCGAAAATCCTAACCCCCACCCGCGCCTTGGCGGCCTTCGCCGCACAGCTCACGCCTGAGCAGATTCCGGCATCCGTCATGGATCGCACCCTCGACCTGTTCGTCGACTGGGCCGGTTCGGCCATAGCCGGTTCGCCGTCGCGCGCTGTACGCACGATTGCCGATTTCGCCAAGTTGATGGGGCCAGCGGACGGCCCCTCCGAGGTGCTGATCAACGGTGCCCGTACCAGCCCCTATTTCGCGGCCATGGTGAACGCTGCCGCCAGCCACGTGGTCGAGCAGGACGACCTGCATAATAGCTCGGTGCTCCACCCGGCGACCGTGGTGTTTTCGCCAGCCCTAGCCGTGGCCCAGGCGTTGGGTGCCAGCGGGCGAGAGCTCCTGACTGCCGCCGTCGCGGGATACGAAGTGGGTATCCGTGTGGGGGAATTCCTGGGCCGCTCGCACTACAAGGTCTTTCACACCACGGGCACGGCCGGAACGCTCGGCGCGGCCGCCGCCGTTGGGCGCTTACTGAAACTGACGCCGGAGCAGATGCTGCAAGCCTTTGGCTCTGCCGGAACCCAGGCAGCAGGCTTGTGGGAATTCTTACGCGACGCTGCCGACTCCAAACAGCTGCACACCGCCCATGCTGCCAGCGCAGGCCTAGCCTCGGCCTATCTGGCCAGGGACGGCTTCACAGGCGCACAAGCCATTCTTGAGGGCGCGCAAGGCATGGCCGCCGGCATGTCTACCGATGCCGATGTGGCCCGCCTGACCGCAGGGCTCGGAACCCGCTGGGCCACGGCCGAGACGTCTTTCAAGTTCCACGCCTCCTGCCGCCACACACACCCCGCTGCCGACGCCCTGCTCAAGGCCATGCAGGATCATCATCTGGCCGCCTCCGACATCGCCCACGTCACCACACTGGTGCATCAGGGTGCCATCGATGTGCTGGGTGCCGTGACCATCCCCGAAACCATTCACCAGGCCAAGTTCTCCATGGGTAGCGTTCTGGGACTGATCGCCAATGGTGGGGTGGCCGACCTGGCGCAGTTCGAAGGCGTTCTGGCGCGCGACGACGTGGCCAGTTTCCGCGACCGTGTGACCATGGCGCTCGATCCTGAGGTCGACGCCGCCTATCCCGCCCGATGGATCGGCAAGGTTATGGTCGAAACAACCGACGGCCGCCGCATCGAGGCGCGGGTCGACGATCCCAAGGGCGACCCGACCAATACCCTGAGCCGCGAGGAGCTGACTGCCAAGGCCCGTAGCCTGATCAGATTCGGCGGCCGCGCAGACGACGCTGTGCTGGTCGAACGGCTGTGGCATGTGGGCGCGCTCAACGCCATCGGAGCACTGACCGCGTGACGCCATCAGAGCGCATCGCCGCCGCCCGCACCCTACTGTTCGTTCCGGCCGACAGACCCGACCGGTTCGACAAGGCCCTCGCGTCTGGTGCCGATCTGGTCATCGTTGATCTGGAAGACGCCGTCGCCCCGGCCAACAAGGCTCAGGCCCGCGCCAATATTGCCGCCTGGCTCGACGCGACCAAGCCGGTCTTGATCCGCGTGAACGCCGCCGATAGCGCCGATTTCGCCGCCGATATAGCCCTGACCACCCACGTAGGGGTGATGGGCCTGGTGATCCCAAAGGCCATCTCAGGCACCGCCCTGGCTAACGTGGCCGCCACCAAACCGACCGTCGCCCTGGTCGAAAGCGCCGAAGGCGTCGTCGGCCTCGCCGCAATTGCCGCAACACCCGGTGTGGTGCGCCTGGCCATCGGTGCCATCGACCTCGCCGGCGACCTGGTTTTGGGGGCCGAAGACTTCCTGGTCGATCCGATCCGGCTACAGATGACCATCGCCTCTCGTCTATCCGGCCTGGCGCCGCCGATTGACGGGGTCACACCGACCTTCACCGACCTGGCACGCGTCAGCGCCGATGTTGCCCGCACCCGTGCGCTTGGATTCGGTGGCAAGCTCTGCATCCACCCCGCCCAGATCGCCTCTGTGCGAGACGGCTTTGCTCCGACCCTCCAGGAAGTCGAATGGGCCCGGCGCATGCTGGCCGCAGACGCGGGTAGCGGCGGGGCAGCGGTCTCCGTCGATGGTGCCATGGTCGACAAACCGGTCGTCGACCGGGCCCGCCGCATCCTGGACGCAGTCCGATGACCGACTATCGAGCCGAGCGCGGTAAGGGCCCCAGGAGCCGGAAATGGAAAACGATCATCGCCGTCGTGGCATTTGTCATGATCACCCTGAGCGCAGTGGCGATCACCAATGTGATCTCCAAACACAATATCATCGCCGCCTCAACCGCCTCTGTGCAGGCCGACAAGATCGTCGGGCTGCCCTGCCGCCCGGGTACGCCGCAGGGCGAGCTAGGCCGCGGCGACGCCTGGATGATGTTCCAGTTCAACGATGCGCAATACGGGCGCCGCATCGGCCACGTCGACTGCGCGATCAGCGCCGACAAGGCCAGCCAGAGGGGCTTCAAGGGCGTGTGTCAGTTCAGCAGTCCGGCCGAGATCAAGGTCGTGCCGAAGAACGGCCCGCCGGTCTATTTCGAGACCGGCCTGGGTGTTGCGGCGACAACCATCGTCTCTGACGCCGGGGTGACGTGTATGATGGCCGGCAGCTTCCAATAGCCCCCTAGCCTCGCTCGAAACCTCCGCCTAACCTGCGCCACGAAGTGCTGGCCATGCTACCGCGATAGCCAAACCCGGGGATCGTCCAACCGATGTTCACGTCATTCTTCCCGCGCCCGAAATGGTTCTTCCTGTCTGCCGGATTGTGGATCGCGATCGCCGTCGGCCTTTGGTACATCGGTGGGCGACAGCTGGGTGCCTTGATCGGTCTGCCGCCAGCGGCAGAAAATGCGCCGCCGATCATCGGGCTACAGGTTTTCATCTCCCGGCCCTTCCTCTGGTTCTATATCTACTACGCCGTCTTTCTAGGCGCGTTCGCCGCATTCTGGCGGATCGTCTCGCCGCATCCGTGGTGGCGCTGGTCCATCCTGGGATCGGGCCTGATCATCCTCGCGACCTATCTCGACGTACAGTTCGACGTGACGTTGAATAACTGGCGCGGCCCGTTCTACGATATGATTCAGGCGGCCCTTTCCCATACGGCGAAGGTGACGCTAAGCCAGTTTTATGCCGGTGCCTTGTCTTTCCTATGGATCGCCCTGGGCGGCATCACCTTGGCCGTGCTGAACCTGTTCTTCATCAATCACTACGTCTTCCGCTGGCGCAAGGCGATGAACCAGTACTACGTCGAACATTGGCAGAAACTGCGCAACGTCGAGGGCGCGGCCCAGCGCGTGCAAGAAGACACCATGCGATTTTCGACGATCACCGAGGACCTCGGCGTGAGCCTGGTCAAATCGGTCATGACCCTCATCGCCTTCCTGCCGTTACTGAACCGGCTGTCGAAGTCGGTCACGGAGCTTCCAATCCTTGGAACTGTCCCGCATGCCCTGGTCATTGCCGCCCTGCTTTGGGCCTTGTTCGGGACCGTGTTCCTGGCCTCGATCGGCATCAAATTGCCCGGCCTGAATTTCAAAAACCAGCGGGTGGAAGCGGCTTATCGCAAGGAGCTGGTCTATGGCGAGGACAACGCCGATCGGGCCGCCCCGCTGACGCTGGGGGAGCTGTTTGGAAACGTTCAAAAGAACTATTTCCGCATGTATTTTCACTACGTCTATTTCAATGTCGGGCGGTATCTTTACCTGCAGGCTGACGTGATTTTTCCATTGCTGCTGCTCGGCCCGGCCATTGTTGCTGGCCGTCTGACCTTGGGCCTGATGCAACAGATCCTGACGGCCTTCGTTCAGGTCGGCTCGTCGTTTCAGTACCTAGTCAACAGCTGGACCACCTTCATCGAGCTCATCTCGATCTACAAACGCCTGCACGCTTTCGAAGCGGTGATCTACGAAAAGCCACTCGACACCATCGAGAGCCAGCCGGCGGTCTGATCTCCGGGGCGTGTGGGCGGTTTCGCCCACCGAACGCGCTTCGTATTTTAGGCAGGCACAATTCAGCGATCGGGCGACCGCCCGATCCCATCGTGCTCTAGCCCTTGCAGATCATGCTCAGAAGATAGGCGTCGTCCGAGCCGTCCGCGGGCTTAATCCAGGCCGCATCAGGGCTTTCAGCATGGGCATCCGCGCCGCGCAGGCCATTGTTCTCAAAGAGGTCGGTCGCCAGCACGCGCCATGACTTGCCGCCGCAATCAAGGTCGTACAGCGACTTGATCGAGCGGTAGGGCTTGGCCGCGCCATTCTGGTTTTCAAAATACTCGTTGCGGATAAAGACGCGCTTGCCCGGACCGTCGGCGGCCATCCAGTAGATCGTGTGGTCAGCACCAAAGCTGAAATAGGTGTAGGCACCCTCGTCGATGTTTTCGCGCGACCACATGCGGACCATGTTGCGCTCCATCTCGGTCGGGCCATCGACCTGCAGCGGTTTGTCCTGTGCTAGGGCTGGCAGGGCGATCGTCAGGCCAAGCACGGCGGCCAGATAGGCGCGTTTCATGATCGTCTCCAACAGATCCATAGCGGCGGTATTAAGGGCACGCGAACTCACGTGCCACCCGTTTACATCGCGGTTAGACCGCCGGTTCCGGCGCGCCCTCGATGCCGGTATTGATCAGGTCGGCATCATAGTCACGACGCTTACGCGCCATCACAGCCCCGGCCAGGCTGATCGCCGCTGCCAAGGTCAGCCAGGCACCTGGCATGGCCTTGTTGCCGGTAGCCTCGATCAGGGCGGTGCAGATCAGCGGTGTGAAGCCGCCGAAAATCGCCGTCGCCAGGGCAAAGGCCACCGAGAAGGCGGCGGTGCGTACCTTGTGCGGCATCATTTCGGCGAGGCGCGGGATCATGCTGCCGTTGTAGAGGCCGAAGCTGGCGGAGAACCACAAAAGCACCGCCAGAAGCTTGCCGAAGCTAGGGTCTCTGGTGAGCCAGACCATGAAGGGATAGGCGGTCAGGATCACCACCGAAGGCACGATGAACAACATCTTCTGACGCCCGATCCGGTCCGATATCATGCCGCCGATCGGCAGCCAGATGAAGTTGGACAGGCCAACACACAGGGTCACGACCATCACCCCGAACGCGTCGAGTTTTAGCGCCTCGCGGCCGAATGTCGGCGTGTAGGCGGTGATGACATAGAAGGTGGTGGTGGTGGCGATCGACATCATCATGCCCATGCCGACGAGCTTCCAGTTCTTGCCCACCAGCTTGAATACCTCGGCCGTTGAAGAGGCCTTTTCCATCTTGTTAAAGGCGGACGTTTCCTCCAGCGAGCGACGCAACCAGAGGATCACGGGGATAATGAAGCAGCCGACCAGCAGCGGTACGCGCCAGCCCCACAGCTTCATTTCCTCAGGGCTCACGAAGCCTGTGAGCACCACGCCGAGCAGCGCAGCGCAGATCACCGCCACCTGTTGGCTGGCCGACTGCCAGGAGGTGTAGAAGCCGCGGTTTCCAGGGGTGGCGATCTCCGCCAGATAGACCGACACGCCGCCTAGTTCCACGCCAGCGGACAGGCCCTGCATCAGCCGCCCGATCACGACGATGATCGGGGCGGCAATGCCAATCGCCGCAAAGCTTGGTGTGACAGCAATGCTCAGGGTGCCGAAGGCCATCAAGCCTAGCGTGAGGATCAAACCAGCCTTGCGGCCATGACGATCTATATAGGCCCCCAGAATGATTGCGCCGAGCGGACGCATCAGAAATCCGGCACCAAAGGTTGCCAGGGACAGCATCAGCGAGGCGAACTCACTGTCGGTCGGAAAGAAGGTCTGGGCGATGTATTTGGCGTAGTAGCCGTACACCATGAAGTCGTACATTTCGAGGAAGTTGCCGCTGGAGACACGGACCACCGCCTTGATGTTCTTGGATCGCTCAGATTGGTCCAACGACGTATCTCCCCTGATTTACCGGCACCTTTCCGTCCTACGGCGGCGTCATTTACTGCCCCGCCCAGCACGCGGCGCTTTAGAGCGTATTCATGCTCTTAAGCGGCAAGTGGACATGAATTTAGGGCCCCACGCAACCCCGCGCCGCGGCCCGCCGGGATACACTATTTCGTCCAATGCAGCAGTTCGCGCGAAGCAACCGTAGCCCCGTAGATATTACCCTTGCCGTCCGCAACCAGACCCTCGGCACCGCTGCCACCTTCGGCGGTCGAGGGGTCGGGAATGAAAGCGGTTACCTTGCCATCCTTGGCGCTGCCCACGCGGATACCGCGGCAGCCGCTGGCGACGGGCGAGCCGGTGTCGGAAACATAGAGGATATCCTTGGCGTCGATAAACATGCCTTGCGGCATGCCGAACTGCTTCCAGGTGTCGAGCAGCTTGCCGCCCTGATCGAAGATGAGCACCCGGCTATTGTTGCGGTCGGCTACGAACAACCGGCCCTTAGAATCAAAAGCGAGGGCATGTGGACCCAACATCTGATCAGGGCCGGCGCCCGGCGTTCCCCACGACTTGGTCAGTTTGCCGGTCTTGTCGAACTTATCGATGCGCGAATTGCCATTGGACGGGGCGTGGCCCTCGGAGACGAAGATGTCGCCGTTCTTGGCGACCGCGACCGAGGTCGGCTGGTCGAACTGATCAGCGGCCTTGCCGGCCATGCCGGCCTTACCCAGCGCCATCAGCACCTTGCCGCCCTGACTGAATTTGATCGCCTGCTGGCCTTTGCCGTCAGCGGACTGGTCGTCGGTGATCCAGAGGCTGCCGTCCTGGTTCACCGTGATGCCGTGCGGCTGAGCGAATAACCCCGAGCCCCAATTCGAGATGACCTTGCCCGTTGAATCGAACTGCATCACCGGCGCTAGGGTCGAGCCGACGCAGGTGTTGGCCCCGCAGCGCTCCGCCGCCCAGACATGGCCATCGGCACCGATACCGAGTGCGCTGGTCGAACCCAGCTTTCGGCCCTCAGGCATTTTCGCCCAGCCGGCGTCCAGCCTGTAGGGATTGGGAGCGTCCTTGGTGCAGGTCATGTCGGCCGCATTAGCCCCCGCGCCGGACAGAACGACGGCGAGGACGGCGGCGAGCGCGCCGGACTTGGATCGGATCATGGCGTTGTCTCTCCCCATTTGTTGAGGCGAGGATAGGCGCTCCACGTCCTGCGGCAAGCCCTCTCAGAGTGGCACGCACGCCCCGTTGGTTAGTTGCAAACTCAGCTTTTGAGCCTACAGTCCAACCTAAATTAAATGGGGGAGGATGCTCATGGCATCTCACAAAATTCGGGCGCTGGCCGTGTTGGCCAGTGTTGCGCTTGCAAGCGCCGCACTCGGAACAGCGGCCCATGCAGACGAAGCGGGTTGCAAGGCACTGAACGGGCGCTCCTATCCCTCCGCGACCATGAGCCTGCCGCAAAATGGGGCCAAGATCACCAAGGCCGACTGGATCGCCGCCAGGCCAAATTTCCAGGCCTACTGCAAGGTTGCGGGCGAGATCGCCCCGCTGGATCAAAACGCCACGGTCATCCTTTGGGCATTGAACCTGCCAGAAACCTGGAACAAGAAGGCAGTACAGGAAGGCGGCGGCGGGCTGAACGGCACCCTGGTGCAAGCCAACGGTCTGCTGCGTGACTCGCCTCCGGGCAGCGCGCCCCTGGCCAAGGGCTTTGTGACCTTGGGCACCGACGGCGGTCACCCCAATGCGAAGCCGGAAATCGGCGTGTTCTTCCTCAACGCCGAGGCCGTCACCAACAACAGCTATGGTGCCAATAAGAAGGCCCACGACCTCTCTTTGACCATCATCAACGACTACTATGGTGCCAAGCCCGACAAGTTCTACTTCTTCGGCGGGTCCGAAGGCGGCCGTCAGGCCATGGTCGCGGTGCAACGCTATCCGGCTGACTATGACGGCGTCGTGGCCGTGGTGCCGGCGCTGCAGAGCACCGGCAACAACCTGGCGAAGTACAACGCCTATCTGGCCAGCGTGAACGGCGGCTATATCGACAAGTCCCACATCAAACTGCTCGCCGACGACACGTATCGCCAGTGCGACGAACTGGACGGCATCAAGGACCGGATCATCTCGAAGTACCGGGCTTGCCTGGCCATCGCCAAATTCGACAAGATCCGCTGCAAGGATGGCAAGGAGGGGGGCGACTGTCTCTCCGACGATCAGATCAAGGCCGTACAGACCTGGCGTCACCCCTACAGCTGGGGCTTCTCGCTCAAGAATGGCTACACCGGCCTGCCGGGCTGGTCCATCGGCGGCGAGGACCTGCCTGGTTCCGTCAATCCCTGGATCGAGCTCGACCAGCGCATGACGCTCGCCGATCCGGCTACCGAAATCAACGCGTCGCAGTGGGCGCGCTACTACGTGATGCATGACGGCAATTTCCGCGGTCCGCTGAATCTGAAAGACCCGGCGATCCGCAAGCGCATCCAGGATTATTCGGATTTCACCGACAACAATAATCCTGATCTCGGTCCGTTCCTGGCCCGCGGTGGCAAGCTGATCGTGAAAGAAAACACCGCCGACTACGCCGTAGCGCCAGAAGGCAACTTCGCCTACTTCGACAAGATCGTGGCCAAGATGGGCGCGCAGAAGGTCAACAGCTTCATGCGCTTCTACGTCAATCCGGGCATGAACCATGGCGGTTCGGCCTCGCGTCAGGATGGCTCTAAGGCACCCGACAAGGTCGACATGTTCGGCGAACTCGACGCCTGGGTGACCAGCGGCAAGGCCCCAGGCACGCTGACGGTCACCGCCTATAATGCAAAGGGCGAGGCCGAGGCTTCCAAGCCGATGTGCCAGCTTCCGCTGTATCCGCGCTATATCAAGGGGGATGCGAACGTGGCCACCAGCTACAAGTGCGTCCCCCACTAGCACTTACGATCTAGGCAGAAAGTCTTTAGGGCCGCTCCGCAAGGGGCGGCCCTTGCTTTTGCGGCTCAGGACCGGGATGACGGCGGGGGGAGCGGTGGCTATACAAGCTCCATGCCCATCTCTCGCCTGCGCGACTTCGTGACCGACTTCACGGCCCTGATAGATCAGGGCCCCAAGGAGCCGCGGGTGATCGCCGACGGCGGAGCCCTGCTGAAAGATCTCGTCCGCCACGACGACTGGTTGCCCGCCGCCTTTGCCGAGGCGAGCGAGGAGCGCTACCAGCAATACCTGCTGCATTGCGACCCGGCGCAGCGGTTCAGCGTGGTCAGTTTCGTCTGGGGACCGGCGCAGAAGACGCCGGTGCACGAGCACCGCACCTGGGGCCTGATAGGCATGCTGCGTAACGCTGAGTTTTCCCAGCCCTTCGTGCTGGATGCCGGCAAGCCGGTCGCGCGCGGCGACGCCCGCAGACTAGAGCCAGGCGACCTCGATGTGGTCTCACCGGCCGTGGGCGACATCCATCGCGTGAGCAATGTCTTTGAAGATCGCGCCTCGATCTCGATCCATGTCTATGGTGCCAACATCAGCGCCATCCGCCGTTTCCGCTACGATCGCGATGGCAACCCGCATGATTTCATGTCGAGCTACGGGAACGAAACCACGCCCAACCTGTGGGACCTGGCGGTCAACCCATGACCGCCAAGACAACGCCGGCGCAGGTGCGCGCGGCCTGGATCACCCGGTCTGAAATCGCGCTGATCGACCTGCGTGAGGAAGATCCCTTCGCCAAGGACCATCCCTTGTTCGCGGTGCAGATTCCGCTGAGCCGGCTGGAACTGGAAATCCTCGACAAGGTGCCACGCAAGGCAGCGCCCATCGTGCTGTACGACAACGGCGAGGGCCTAACCTCCCGTGCAGCGCATGTGCTGAGCAGCGTCGGCTACACCGCAGTCAGTGAACTTGATGGCGGCCTGGAAGGCTGGCGCAAGGCCGGTTACGAACTCTTCCAGGACGTCAATTCCTACAGCAAGGCATTCGGCGAACTGGTCGAGCACTGCCGCCACACGCCATCCCTGCCCGCCGCCGAAGCCAAGGCCCTGATCGAGTCCAAGTTCGACCTGGTGGTGCTCGACGCGCGCCGCTACGACGAGTTCCAGACCATGAGCATCCCACGCGGCATGAGTGTACCGGGGGCGGAGCTGGTGCTGAGGGCCAGGTCGATCGCGCCCGACCCGACCACGACAATTATCGTCAACTGCGCGGGGCGAACCCGCAGCATCATCGGCGCGCAATCGCTGATCAATGCGGGCGTGCCCAATCCGGTGTTCGCGCTGCGTAACGGCTCGATCGGCTGGAAGCTCGCCGGCCAGGCGCTGGACCACGGCAAGGCCGCGCGTTTCCCAGACGTCACGCCAGAGCATGTGGCCGAGGCGAAAGCCAAGGCGCGCGCCGTGTCGTACCGTGCAGGGGTGAGGCGGCTTGATCCGGCAATGCTGGCGTCGCTCGTCCAAGACGACACGCGCACCCTGTATCGCTTCGATGTGCGCACCCCGGAGGAATACGCCAGCGGCCACATCCCAGGCTTTAAGTCCTCCCCCGGCGGGCAGCTGGTGCAGGAAACCGATATGAACGCCGCGGTGCGCGGCGCGCGCATCGTGCTAGCCGACGATGTCGGCCCGCGCGCCGACATTAGCGCCTCCTGGCTCGCCCAGATGGGCTGGGAGGTCTACGTCCTCGACGGTGGGTTCGACGGCAAGCTGGAGACTGGCACGTGGACGCCGTCGCACCCGACTTTGCCGGATGCCGAGACGATCAATGTGGCCGAGATGGAAACTGCGGACCTGACCGTGGTCGATCTTGCCACGTCACCGCAGCATCGTAAGGGCCACATCCCGGGTGCCTGGTTCGTGGTTCGCGCCCGGCTGGCGCAGGCCTTAAACAAACTGCCACTCGACAAGGATTTCGTGCTGACCTCTCCGGACGGCGCGCTTGCACGACTGGCCGCCGCCGACCTCGCCGCCCTGACGGGTCATAAGGTTTGGGTACTGCAGGGTGGAACCGCCGCCTGGGCCGCCACGGGCAGGTCGCTGGTAACCGGCCTTACCGATGCCGCATCCGACCCAGACGATATCTATCGGCGACCCTATGAGGGCACAGACAACGCCGCCACCGCCATGCAGGCCTATCTCGACTGGGAATTGGGCCTAGTGGACCAACTGGCCCGCGATGGAACCCACGGCTTCTTCGTCATCTAGGCACCGGTCGAGTGGGCCCTTAGCGCCCACCAGGGCTGGCGTTCGGCGCAGAAATCCCTATTTTCCTGAAGCCTTTCCGTTTGAGATGGTCTCATCTGAAACGGGCAATGGACTCGGTTCTAAAATTCAGAGCACGTCGGGCGGGTTAACCGGCATCCAATTAACCCTGACGCGCTCTACCCAGGGCGGGTGCTCATTGAAAGGTAGGCCCATGGCTTTGACCTCTGTGCGACGGCGCGCCGTTGAAAAGTCCCTCGCGTCCGCCAACGTCAGCGAAATGAAGCCAAGCCGCTCATCCGCTACCGGTGCCTACGACCTTTTGCTCGAAGCCATCGAGAGCGGTGCCCTTTCGCCCGGTGCCCGCCTGCGAGAAGCGGAACTGGCCCAGCGCTTCCAAATCAGCCGCACCCCGGTGCGCGAGGCGCTCAAGCGGCTGGAAACGCAAGGCCTCGTCGCCCACGAGCCGCACCACGGCGCGGTGGTAGCGACGATCGACTATGGGCAGATCTGTGAGCTCTACCTGATGCGCGAGGTGCTAGAAGGCACCGCCGCCCGCCTGGCCGCGCACCATGCCACCAAGGTCGAAATCGACGTGCTGTACGAGATGATCGAGCGCGACCGTAATCTGATCGGCCAGCCAAGGCAGCTGGCGCACACCAACCGCATGTTCCACGCCCAGATCCGCAACGCCGCGCGCAACCGCTATCTGAGCCAGACCCTGGAAAACTTCCGCCTTTCACTGGCCCTGCTGGCCGGTACCGCCCTGGCGGTACCGGGCCGCGGCGACCAGTCGATAAACGAGCACGAACTGCTGGTGAAGGCCATTGCGGCGCGCAACCCCGGCGAGGCGGAAGAGATTTCCCGCAACCACATCCGCAACGCGCTGAAGACGCGCATCCGACTATTCGATACCCCGCCACCGGCCTAAAGCCAGCTAATCCCCAAGAAGCCCGGACCATGCACGACATGCCTGCGAAAGACAGCTCTACCGCTCCGGGCGTCGCCCTGCGGCTGAAGGACCCGTCTCTGTTGCGCCAAGCTTGCCTGATCGGTGGCGACTGGGTGACGGCGGCGTCCGGCGAAACCATCGTTGTGCGCAATCCGGCCACGGGCGGGATCGTCGGACACGTCCCCTCACTGTCTCGGGCCGAGATCGATGCGGCGGTGAAGGCCGCTCACACGGCTCAAGCCGGCTGGCGGGCGATGACGGCTAAGGAGCGCAGCCTAATCCTGCGCAGGCTGTTCGAGCTGATGATCGCCAATACCGACGATCTGGCGCGCATCCTCACCGCCGAACAGGGCAAACCCCTGGCAGAGGCACGGGGCGAGATTGTCTATGCCGCCGCCTTCATCGAATGGTTCGCTGAGGAAGGTAAGCGCGCCTATGGCGATGTGATCCCAACGCCGGTGAAAGGCCGCCGCGTCATCGTGCAGAGGGAGCCGATCGGGGTGTTCGCGGCCATCACTCCTTGGAATTTTCCTACCGGCATGATCACGCGCAAGGCTGGCCCCGGCTGGGCCGCCGGTTGTGCTGGTGTGATCCGTCCCGCCGACGAAACGCCATTCTCCGCCCTGGCCCTTGGCGTGCTAGCCGAGCGTGCCGGCATGCCGCCGGGCGTCTGCAACATCGTCACGGGCGAGCCGTCGGAGAGCGGCAAGGCGCTGTGCGAGAACCCCCTGGTGCGCAAGCTTTCCTTCACCGGCAGCACGCGCGTGGGTGCCCTGCTGATGGCCCAGTGCGCCCCGACCATCAAGAAGACCAGCATGGAGCTGGGCGGCAATGCAGCTTTCATCGTGTTCGACGACGCCGACCTCGACTCCGCCGTTAAGGGCGCAATAGCGTCCAAGTACCGTAACGCCGGCCAAACCTGCGTCTGCGCCAACCGCATGCTGGTGCAGGAGGGGGTCTACGACGCCTTCGCCGCCAAGTTCACTGCTGCGGTGAAGGGACTTCACGTCGGCAATGGTCTTGATGACGGCGTAACCCAGGGCCCTCTGATCAATCCGGCCGCCCTAGCCAAGGTAAAAGCCTTTGTGGACGATGCCCGAGCCAAGGGCGCGAAAGTTCTGATTGGTGGATCGCCCGATGCCCTGGGCGGCAATTTCTTCGAACCCACGGTTTTGAGCGAGGTGCCACGCGAGGCGCGGATGTTCGACGAAGAAATCTTCGGGCCAGTGGCACCGTTGTACAAGTTCAAGAGCGAAGCTGAGGCCATCGCACTGGCCAACGACACGCCTTTCGGTCTGGCCTCCTATTTCTACAGCCGCGACATTGGCCGCATCTTCCGCGTCGCCGAGGCGCTGGAGACCGGGATGGTCGGCGTCAACGAGAGCCTCATCTCGTCCGAAGCCGTGCCATTCGGCGGGGTAAAGCTCTCTGGCATCGGTCGCGAGGGCGGTCAGTATGGAATCGAGGAATATCTCGAAATCAAGGCCATTACCCTCGGGGGACTCGAAAGCTAAGCAAGCCGCTACGGCTGAATAACGCCGGTGCCGTGGATGCTTTTCAGCGTCTTTCCCGGCGATATGTCCTCAAGTGCAACCTTGACATGGATCAAGGCCGGACGGCCGGCGGCGCGGGCTTCCTCATAGGCTGCTGCGAAATCGGCGGTACGTTCCACGGTCGTAGCCCAGGCACCGAAGGCCCGCGCATAGGCCGCAAAGTCAGGATTGGTTAGGCCAGTCGCGATAATCCGGTCCGGGTAGTCGCGCTCCTGGTGCATGCGGATGGTGCCATAGGCCCCGTTGTCGACCACCACCGTCACGACGTTGACGCCGTAGCGCATGGCGGTAGCCAGGTCTTGGCCGCACATCAAGAAATCACCGTCGCCGCAGAAGCAGATCACCTCACGCTCTGGAAAGGCCAGCTTGGCCCCCACCGCCGCGGGTAGGCCGAACCCCATCCCGCCGCTGATTGGGGCCAGCTGGGTGTGGATCCGGCGGTGCTTATAAAACCGGGCCAGCCAGGCTGCGAAATTACCCGCGCCACTGCAAATGATCGCGTCAGCGGCCGTCACACCCGAAAGATAGCTCACGATCTCCGACATATTCACCGGCCCCTCGGCGGGAATAGGCGCGGCGAAGGCCTCATAATCGGCCCGCGCCTCGGCACGCCAGGCATCGTCAAAGGGCTCTAATTCCAAACTAGTCAGAGCCTGGACAGCCTCGGGCGGTTCAGCAACGGCAGAAATGGCCACGGGCCAAACGCGACCCAGTTCCTCCGCGCCCGGATGGATGTGCGTCATCAACTGCGCCGTCTCGTTGGGCGTGAACAGGGTGAAGGCCTGGCTGGGGTTCTCGCCAAGGCGCGCCCCGATCACCAGCAGCATGTCGGCCCGCTTGGTCCAGGCGATCAGTTTTGGATTTGGCCCCAGCGCCAAGTCGCCGACATAGGCGCGGCTGTTATTGTCGATCGTATCCTTGCGGCGGAACGAGAGGGCCACCGGCAGATTCAGTGCCTCGGCCCAAACGCGCAGCCTGTCGCAGGCGTCCTGCGTCCAACCCATGCCGCCGAGGATCAGCACGGGTCGCTTGGCAGCGGCCAGCTTTTGCCGAATCGGCCCCAGAACATGGGTCGGAAAGTCGGCGCGGGCGATATTGAGCGCCACGGGTCGGTAGGCCCCACTGTCCTGCTCCAGCACATCTTCTGGCAGGGAGATCACCACCGGCCCCTTGCGACCGGTCTGGGCGGTGATCAGGGCGCGGTTGACAAGTTCCACAGTGCGGTCGGAATGGGTGATTTCCAGCGCCAGCTTGGCGATGCCTCCGTACATCTGGCCGTAGTCGATTTCCTGGAACGCCCCCCGGCCGCGATGGCGGGCGGCGATCTGGCCAACGAATAGCAGCACGGGTGCGCTATCCTGTTCGGCGTTGTGAATACCTATGCTGGCGTGGGTCGCACCGGGACCGCGCGTGACCATGACCACGCCGGGCCGGCCCGTCAGGCGCGCATGGGCCACGGCCATGTTGGCGGCCGCCGCCTCATGCCGGCAGGTGATCACCTCTATCTGGTCGCGAACGTCGAACAGGGCGTCGATCACCGGCAGGTAGCTCTCGCCAGGAACCAGAAAAACGCGGTTGACGCCGTTCAGGGCGAGGCATTGCACCAGCGCCTGGGCGGAATTCCGCGACGGCGCAGCAACGTTCGTGGGCTTGCCAGCAAGATCATCGACCATCCGGTATTCTCCCTCGCACCGTTTTCTGACCGAGGTCGTATCAGGCCCCGCCCAAGTCGCAAGATCAAGACAGTCGGGCCGTCTTGGCATGGCCCACCGCGGCTTGTCCGGCCGGCCTCATCCCTCTAGCTTGTCTCCCAATGACGAACGAGCGTTTATCCCGGGACGAACGCCGCAGGCTACGCCAGGCGGACGCGCCCTACCTGTCCCAAGGAATGACTGCGGGCAACGATCCCAGGCCGATGGGTGCCCATCTGCGGCAGATCGTGCGCCTGCTGCAGGACCGCACCAGCCGGTCGCCCTGCTCGGATGCCGTGGGGCACCTGACTACGCTTTATGACCGCTCGGTTCCGCCGGAACCTAATCTGGCCTGCCACAAGGGGTGTTCGTTCTGTTGCTCGCAGGATGTGACCGTGACCGCGCCAGAGGCCTTCTTCGTCGCCGCCGCGATCCGCAACACGCCGACCTTGATTGCTGCCGTGCTGGAGGCGGACGCAACCCTGCGGAACATCGAAGCCGAAGAGAGGCTGGGCCGGATTCTCTGCCCGCTGCTGACCGAGCAGATATGCTCGATCTACGCCTCGCGCCCCCTAGCCTGCCATGCGTTCATATCGGTTAAGCTGCAAGCGTGCCTAGCCACATTCGTCGACGGAAAGCCACCGCAGATTCCCATGCCCGGTGCCTGGATCAACCTGCTCTATAGCCAGCGCATGATGCTCAAGGCCGCCATCCGCCTGAGCGGGCTGGACGATCAGACCTATGAAATGACCGCAGCCGTCGCCGCCATTCTTCGGCAGAACAATGCTGAGACCCGATGGCTCAACGGAGAACCGGTGTTCGCCGCGGTGAAGCCCGACCCTCCGATCCCGCCGCAATTTGAGACCGGGATCAATGACATGGTGCGCTACATCGCCCCGACGCTCTAGAACGCTCTGCTGCGGCCTCTGGCCTGACCACCGCCGCCTTAGCTGCGCGGCCGCCTTACATCAGCATTGTCGATCATAGGTGTGGGCAGTTCGGCCTTGGCCAATTGCCCGTCATGATTCTTGTCGAGCCGGATGAAGACATCACGGGCCTTCTGGCGGAACTCCGCGAGGGTGACCTTGCCGTCGAGATCGGCATCGGCCGACCGCACCGGTTCTGCATCGTTTAGCAGGCTGTAGGGTGCCGCTCCCTGTAGCCCACCTGGGCCGCCAACCCGCAAGATTTCCGGCACGGTCGTGTTTTCGTAGGCCCTCGTCTCGAACCCGTCGACGATCCCATCGTGGTTGACGTCCAGCACGGCAAAGAACCGCGCCGCATCCGCGACCAGTGCGGCGGCATCGACCTGGCCCGTATAGCCGGGATCGATCCGCGACCACCAAGCCGCCAACGGATATGGTGTGCTCGGCGCGGCGCGGTAGGGCTCGCCAGCGGGGCTGATGAACAGCTGTTGGCGGGGCAGGCCGACGCTCGGCCCGCTAGTGGGGCCACGCCGGTCGGGACGGTCGAAGCCGCGAGGCCCGGGATCGCGCGGTGCGCTGGCGCATGCACAGAGGACCAAGGTCAGGCCCATAAGAACAGTCGAAGTCGGCTTCATACGCAACCCTTCCCGGCCCCGACCTGCGAATCTAAGGCTCAGGATTGCGAACCCGGAAGCTTCGCATCGCCAACTAGTCTTTCGCCCGTTCGACGTAGGAATTGTCTTCGGTCAGAATAATCACCCGCGTACCCGGCGCTATGTAGGGCGGGACGGCCGTGCGCACACCGTTCGACAGGATCGCCGGCTTATAGGACGACGAGGCGGTCTGGCCTTTCACCGAGGGTTCGGTTTCCGCGATCTCCAGCACCACGGTACGCGGCAGCTGAATGGCGATGGCCGTGCCCTCGTGGGTCGACAGCACAACGGTCATGCCGTCCTGCAGATAAGGCGCGGCGTCGCCGATCATCTCCGGCGTCGCAACTAGCTGATCGAAAGTCTCCGGGTTCATGAAGTGGAACCCTTCGGCGTCGCTATAAAGGAAGGTGTGATTGCGGTCGTCGACGAAGGCGCGCTCAACCTGTTCGGTGGTGCGGTAACGTTCAGCGATCTTCACCCCGTCGGAAATACGGCGCATGTTGAGCTGGGTAACGGGCGTGCCCTTGCCCGGGTGGATGTTCTCGGCGTTCAAGACCACGTAGAGCTTGCCATCGATATCGACGACGGCACCTTTGCGGAGCGAACTGGCGATAACTTTCGTCATGAATGACCCTTAAATTCGGATTTGCTTGCTCCTATAGCGGACGGGGCCAAGTTCGCCAGCCCGATCAATCCGCCGGATGCCCGAGACCTTGCCAACAGACCCGCCCTTTCCCTGGCGTTCTCCGCAAAATCATGCCGAACGCGCGCCGTTCCTGCGGGTGCGCGGCGCAGTAACGCGGGCCCTGCGCAGTTGGTTTGAGGGCCAGGGCTTCACCGAGGTCGAGACCGCCGCACTGCAGGTGTCTCCAGGCAATGAGGCGCATCTGCACGCCCTGAATACCCAACTCACCGGCCAGGACGGATCGGTCTCACCGCTGTACCTGCACACCTCGCCCGAATTTGCGTGCAAGACCCTGCTGGCTGCCGGCGAGACGAAAATTTTCACCCTGGCCAAGGTGTGGCGCGACCGTGAACGCGGGCCGTTACATCACCCCGAATTCTCGATGCTGGAATGGTACCGGGCAGGCGAGCCTTATGAGACCCTGATGCAGGATTGCGCCGAAATTCTTGCCTTGGCGGCGCAGATCGCCGGCACGCGTCAATTCCGCTTTCGCGACCGGGAAGCTGATCCGTTTGCGCCGTTGGAGCGGGTGACGGTTGCTGAAGCATTCCAGCGCCATGCCGAAATTGATCTGGCGGCCTGCCAGGCTCGCGACGACCTGGCGTCGGTAGCGCAGGCGGCCGGCGTGCGGGTGGCGGCAGACGACCGCTGGAGCGACATCTTCAGTAAGGTTCTGGTCGAAAAAATCGAGCCGAACCTGGGCAACGGCACGCCAACAATCCTTTGCGAATACCCCTTGCGCGAGGCAGCCCTGGCGCGGCCAAAGCCCGGAAGCCCGGGCGCGGCTGAACGTTTCGAGCTTTATGTCTGCGGCATAGAACTGGCCAATGCATTTGGCGAGTTGACCGATGTCGCCGAACAACGCCGACGCTTCGAGGACGAGATGGCGCTGAAAAAGGAAATATATGGCGAGGCCTATCCGATCGACGAGGCCTTCCTAGAGGCGCTGGGCCGAATGCCGCCTGCCAGTGGTGCGGCCTTGGGATTCGACCGTCTGGTCATGCTGGCGTCGGGCGCGCAGCGTATCGAGCAGGTGATCTGGACGCCGGTGGCATGACACTGCGTGACCTAGCCTCGCTCGAACGCGCCGGCTTGATCGCTGCCGAGCGGTTGCCCGCCCTAGAGGCGGTGACTGCCCGCTATGCTGTCGCCATTACGCCAGCCATGCAGGCTCTGGTCGATCCCGCCGATCCAAACGACCCGATCGCCGCACAGTTTGTTCCGAATGAGCGTGAACTGGCCAGCGATCCGGCCGAGCGCGCCGATCCGATTGGCGATGCCGCCCACAGCCCGGTTGAGGGGGTGGTGCACCGCTACCCTGACCGTGTGCTGCTGACGCTCAATCACGTCTGCGCGGTTTACTGCCGTTTCTGTTTCCGGCGCGAGACGGTGGGCAATCCAGAGACGGGTGCCCTCTCGCCCGCCGCCTTCGATGCGGCCCTGGCTTATATCGCCGCCCATCCAACGATTTGGGAAGTTATCCTGACCGGTGGCGACCCGCTGGTGCTGTCAGCACGCCGGCTGGGCGAGGTCATGCAGCGGTTGGCGGCCATCGCGCACGTCAAGGTGGTGCGCCTGCACACCCGCGTGCCAGCCGCCGACCCCGCCGCTGTAACGGACGCCTTGGTTTCTGCTCTGAAATCCGGCTGTCAGGCGGTCTATGTGGCCCTTCACGCCAATCATCCACGCGAACTCACCGCCGCCGCCCGCGCCGCCTGCGCCCGCCTGATTGACGCCGGCATTCCGATGGTCAGCCAGACCGTGCTGCTGGCCGGCGTGAATGACGATGCCCAGACGCTGGGCCAGTTGATGCGCGCCTTCGTCGAAACGCGGATCAAGCCCTATTACCTGCACCATGCCGACCTGGCTCCGGGCACGGCTCACTTCCGCACCTCCATCGCCAAGGGGCAGGACCTGATGCGCGCCCTGCGCGGCGATCTCTCGGGCCTCGCCATGCCAACCTATGTGCTCGATATCCCCGGTGGTTACGGCAAGGTCCCTGTGGGACCAGACTACCTGGCCAAGGTCAGGGTTGAAGACCCCTGGGGCGGGGCCCACCCCTACCCTCCGACCGATTAGGCTTGGGCCGATGCGCTTCAATCCCTAACATAGCCGCAACAGTGGGTGGATTAAGACCAACGAGAGGGGAAGCGGATGGACGACCAGTTCGAGGCGCGAACCATCCGCAAGGTTATGTGGCGGCTCATACCGCTGCTGCTTGCGGCCTATCTGGTGGCCTACATCAACCGGGTGAACATCGGCTTCGCCCCGACCATGAAGAGCGACCTGGGGCTGTCGGCCTCAATCTTCGGCCTGGGAGCAGGCCTGTTCTTCATCAGCTATTTCATCTTCGAGATCCCCAGTAATCTGGCGCTTGAGAAGTTCGGCGCACGGCGCTGGATCGCCCGGATCATGTTAACCTGGGGCTTGCTGTCGATGGGCATGGCCCTGGTCAAGGGCGTGACCAGCTTCATGATCCTGCGCTTTGCCTTGGGCGCGGCAGAGGCCGGGTTCTTCCCGGGAATAATCCTGTACCTGACCTACTGGTTCCCGGCCCGCTATCGTGCACGGATGATCGGCTGGTTCATGGTGGCCATCCCCCTATCGCTGGCCTTGACTGGGCCGGTTTCGAATCTGGTCATGCAGGCGCTGGCCGGGGTGTTCGGGCTGAAGGACTGGCAGTGGCTGTTCATCGCCGAAGCCATCCCAACCGTGCTTTTGTCGCTCGTGGTGCTTATCCTGCTTCCCGATAAGCCCAAGGACGCCAAGTGGCTGACGCCCGAGGAGCGCGACTGGCTGCAAGGGACCATCGATTCCGAACAGCGCCAGATCGAATCTAACCACTCCGCCATGAAGCTGCTGACCGCGCTTACCGACGGGCGCACCCTGGCCTTGGCCTTCATCTATTTCGCGAATACGACCTGCAGCTATGGCGTGGGATTCTTCCTGCCGCAGATCATTAAGGGCCTGGGCAGCAGCAACAGCGCTGCAAACTACCTGTCGTCACTGCCGTTCACGGCAGGCGCTGTCGGGATCATCCTGTTCGGCGAGATTTCCGACCGGTTCAAGACCAAGCGACGGCAGATCCTGGCCGTGGCCCTGGCTATCACCGCCGTGGGTCTGGCGGGCGCTGGTGCACTCGGCGCAGCCTATACGTCGATCCTGCTCATCGGGGTGGCGGTTCTGGGCACCTATGGCGGCAAGGCACCGTTCTGGCCCCTGCCCTCAATGTTCCTGACCGGCAGCGCAGCCGCTGGCGGCATCGCTCTGATTAACGCCATCGGCAATCTGGGTGGCTTTGTCGGACCCTATGCTGTGGGCTGGGTTAAGGACGCCACCGGCAGCTATACCGGCGGCCTTTACATGATGGCAGGTCTGGCCTTGTGTGGCGCGGTGGTGACGCTTTTGCTGCGCACGCCCAGCCATATAGAGCCGGCGAAGGCCGACTAAACGGAGACCCCTGTTTTGCCCACGATCGATCAGCACACCTCTGGCGTCTTCGCCATCGCTCCAACAGCGTTTCACGACGACGGCCGCGTCGATGAGACGTCGATGGATCGCTTGACTGATTTCTATTTCGAGGCCGGCTGCACTGGCATCACCGTGCTGGGGATCATGGGCGAGGCACCCAAACTCGATGCGCAAGAAGCCCTGGCTGTGGCCACACGCATGATCAAGCGCGCGGGCAACCATCCAATTATCGTTGGGGTGTCCGCGCCCGGATTCGCCGCCATGCGCAGTCTGACCCACGCGGTGATGGACGCCGGTGCCGCAGGTGTGATGATCGCCCCGCCGCCGGCGCTGCGGACTGACGACCAGATTACCGCCTATTTCCGTCAGGCCGTCGAGGCCATCGGTGACGATGTGCCCTGGGTGTTGCAGGACTATCCCCTGACCCTAACCGTGGTGATGACGCCGGGCGTGATCCGCAAGATTGTCACCGACAATCCATCCTGCGCCATGCTCAAGCATGAGGACTGGCCAGGGCTGGAAAAAATCAGCAGCTTGCGGAATTTCCAGGCCGACGGCTCGATGCGGCCAATCTCGATCCTGACCGGGAACGGCGGACTGTTTCTGGATTTCGAAACGGAGCGCGGCGCAGACGGAGCTATGACCGGCTATGCCTTCCCAGACATGCTGGCTGATGTGGTGCGGTTGCAAAAGGCGCGTGAGCGCGAAGCGGCGCATGACCTCTACGACGCACACCTACCGCTAGTGCGCTATGAACAGCAGGCTGTTATCGGTCTGGCGGTGCGCAAATATGTCTTGAAACGGCGCGGCATCTTGAGCTCCGACGCCCAGCGCAAGCCGGGCTCATCCATCAGCGCCACGGCCAAGGCCGAGGTGGACTATCTGCTCAAGCGCCTGGCGCGGTTCGACACACGCGCCGACCTCGACGCCAAGCCGGCGGCCTTAACCTGAAGGTCGCGCTGGTTCAATTCGATAACAGACCCCAGGAGACGCTGGGTCTGATGGGGCATCTGCTGGTACGCAACGCGGCCTATGCCCAAGCGCACGGCTTCGAGCACCACTTCTTCAACGAGGCGACGGTCGATCTGCCAGTCTATTGGCAGAAGGTCTACCTTTGCCGACAGGTCCTGGCCGCTGGCTATGACATCGCCATCTGGGCCGACACCGATGCGGTGTTCCACGATTTCGGGCGAGGGGTCGAGAGCCTGTTCCAAGGCGATGAGGTGATGGTCGGCGCGCCCGATAATCCCTACTGGGACGCCCCCTTCAACGCCGGCGTATTCGCGGTGCGCGGCGCGGGTGGCATCGCTCTGATGGACCGCTGGCTTGGGCTGTTTCCCGCCACGGCCTGGACCCGCACCGAGACCGCCTGGGTCTGCACGAGCGAATGGGGCGGCATCGATTTCGAACAGGGTGCCTTCAACGCGCACCTATTTGACGAGGCGGTGGTGTCCGGCGCGCTGAGCCTCGTCGACTGGCGGTTGCTACAAAGCCCGTTTCCGGTTCCCGGAGCCTTGACCCTGCACTTCGCCGGCGAGTTCAAGCGCAACCTGCCGGCCTATCTGCAATCGATCCTCGGCTTGGGTCCGGACTAGAACCCTAGCGCCATCCCTTCCGAGCGCGGATCGCTACCGCCAGCCATGACGCCGCTGGACGGATCGCGGATGATCAGTTGAGACGCCCCACCGGCGCCCCACGGCCCCATGGGTTTGAGCCGATGACCGCGCGCCTCCAGTCCGGCCAGCACCTCGTCAGGGAACCGCGTTTCGACCTGCAACTCGAACGGGTTGGGAATATTGGCCGGATCCGTGCCGGGCCAAATCGACCAGCGCGGCGTGTCTATGGCGCTCTGCACATCCAGATCGCCATCGATCAGGGCGGTTAGAGTCTGCAAATTCCACTGCGGCTGGCCATCGCCGCCCGGCGTTCCGCCGACCCCGATCGCCGTGCCCGAGGCGTCAGCCAAGGAATACAGGTTCAGGGTGCTTATGGTCTTCTTGCCGGGGGCAAAGATGTTGGGGTGCCCATCCGCCAGGTTGAAGCCACGCCCGACGCGGTTGTTCATCACAATCCCGGTGTCGCCCGCGATGATGCCGCTGCCGAACGCCGAGGACACCGACTGGATCAGGGAGACCATCATGCCAGCGCCGTCGATGACGCAGATGTAGGTGGTGTCTCCGTCCTGCATATCGCCGCCACGAACCTCTTCGGCCGCGCGGGGCCCGACTTCGGCGTACCGCTTAGCGGCCCAGGATTTAGACAGCAACACGTCCATCGGCGTCTCGCCGAACCCCGGCTCAACGGCCCAGCGCATGCGGTCGGCGTAGGCCAGTTTCGACGCCTCAGCCAGGATGTGCACCGCTTCGGCGTCGAGGCGGCCGAGCAAGGCGCTATCGGCCTGTTCGGCAATATTCATGGACTCCAGATGGATCAGCCCCTGCGACGGCGGGGCCGTCTGATAAACCGTGTAGCCACGGTAGGTGGTCGATATCGGGTCAGCCCAAATCGTTTCATGCTGCGCCAGGTCGTCGGCGCTCAGGGCCCCGCCCAGCGCCTGGACGGCATTGGCCATCGCCCGGGCCGTCTCACCCTTGTAGAAATCGCCTAGGCCTTCGCTGGCCAGGCGTCGAAGGGTTCGGGCCAGGCCCGGCTGGCGCAGGATATCGCCCACCTGCATCGGCTTACCCCCCGACAGAAGGATGCCGGCGGTAGAGGGCGTTCGCGCCAGCATGGCTTGGTGCAGCACGGTGGCGGCCTGGCACATCGGATTGAGCGCCACCCCCTCCTCCGCATGGCGGATCGCATCGGTGGCCAGGCTGGAAAATGATCGGCTGCCGAAGCGCTGCAAAAGCTGGTCATAGCCGTCGATCATCCCGGGGACGCCGATCGACAGCGGCCCGGTAGTGGGCATCTTGGGACCGGTCTCGGTCTGTGGCCCGGCGGCGCGCATCTGTTCCAAGGTGGCAGCGCGCGGGGCGACGCCGGCCCCCAGCACAGTAACAGGGGCTTGGCCCTGCGCATGGACGATGGCGAAGATGTCTCCGCCCAGGCCGCACATTTCGGGCATGACGACAGTGGCGGTAAGGCCCGCGGCGATGGCGGCATCTATGGCGTTACCGCCGTCCTGCAACACTTTCAGCCCAGCGGCGACAGTCAGGGGATGGGCCGCGGCGATCATGCCATTGCGGGCCATGACGGTTCCTACCCCGGGGCGGATATGGCCTTTGATTGCCTTTGGAAAGCCTAGCATGTGCTTACCCCACTGGCCCCACTGAGTTCGGGGTTTTGATTTCACGCCAACTTAGACATACAGGGTCGAAAGCGCCATGCGGCGGGGGAGAGAACCATGAAAATCGGCATGATCGGGCTGGGTGCCATGGGCGGACCGATCGCCCATCACCTCAACAAGAACGATGAGCTTATCGCCGTCAGCGCCATCGACGCGACGTCCTTTGCCGCGTTCGAGGCCAAGGGGATCAAGGTGTCCACCGATCCAACCATTGTCGTCTCTGCTGAGATGGTTGTGTTGTGCGTGCCCGACGGCGCGATCGAGAAAGACATCCTATTCGGCAAGGGCGGGCTGGCGGCGGCCCTGAAGCCCGGAACCCTAGTGGTGGACCTGTCGACCATCATCTATCAGGACGCCCTGGAGATCGGTGAACGCCTCACGGCCGCCGGGATCAACTATCTGGATTGCCCGATCAGCGGCATGAAAGAACGGGCTCAGACTGGAACACTGACCGTCATGTGCGGCGGCGACAAAGCGCTGTTCGACGAGGCCCTGCCCTATCTGGAGCGTTTCGGCTCGAAGGTCCTGTACATGGGTGCGCCTGGAAATGGCCAGCTGATGAAAATGACCAACCAGCTGGTCTATGACACCAACATCGCCGCCCTGGCGGAGGTCATGCCCATGGCGGTTAAAATGGGGCTGGACCCCGTTATGGTCAGCCAGGTGATCAATACCGGCACCGGCCGCAGCCACGCCTCGGAGTATTTCCTGCCGATGATCCTGGAAGGCCGGTTCGACACCTCCTACACGCTTGGCGGTGCCTATAAGGACCTGATCAG
>Ga0114970_10000310_pt1 | contig 35587 bp, 28 predicted proteins | sample M_140205_XF_Meta_FD_87030 | JGI IMG/M metagenome (GOLD analysis project Ga0114970, IMG submission 87030) | Freshwater microbial communities from Lake Montjoie, Canada to study carbon cycling - M_140205_XF_MetaG | ecosystem: Environmental > Aquatic > Freshwater > Lake | place: Lake Montjoie... | reverse complement strand
AATCATCATATAATTTCATATTTTCGTCGTAAAGTATGTCGTATTCTAATATCTTTTTTGAAAATAACACAGGTCTGCCAGGTGTATTAAGTTGATTTATATCATGCTGAAATGGATTTTTGCCTTTTATTTCATACCATATTTTTGATGTTATATTATCAATATTATAGTTTAAGAAACATTTATTATCTATGCATAAGTGTGGAATATTTTGCGGTGATATTTGTGCAGATAAATTATCATGATAGGATACAAATAATATATCTGGTTTATATAATACATACATACTTAAATTTTGAAATGCCGTGGGATAGAAAAAATCACCACTATCAATAAGAATACAGTAGTCATAATCGACCGTATTTCTAAATGTGTTTAGAACACTGTTATGTCCTTTGCCTGGATATCCATTACTTTCGGTTTGTATTATTTTTACTGGAATTTTAACATCTTTAAAGGTATCTAAAATATTAGAGTAATATTCTGTATTTTTAGAATTAACAATAATAAATATATCATATATTAAATTATGTGCATCTTGATTTATAATAGTATCATATGTAAGTTTACACAAAGCCGCATCAGACGATGTTAAAATAGCAACTAAAAATTTCATTATCGAAATATATAATTATATTTAGATAATTATTTATAAATTTAATCATATTGTGGTATATCATCTATTCTATTATCTGGAATATAATAATTGGGATTATAATTTTGGATAATATTATCAATAGTATAGTTTCCATATTTAGTATGGGGTCTAAAATCTATTTCAACACGGCACATTGGACAAGTCTTATTATTTTGTTTAATCCATTTATGGATGCAATTGATATGATAATCGTGCATGCAGCTTAATAAAACAGTGTCTTTTTCATTTTCATAATTTTCATGACAAATTGCACAACTACATGATTCAGCTCTAGTTGAAAGTTCAGTTATGCTTTTATATGATTTAAATATAAAATAGTTATTAGGTATCAATGGGTCATCAATACATGTAAACCCTAAATTTATCATTTCATTATATTTTATATTTAATTCTATTATTTTTTCTAAATTAGTAGGCTCAATAGTTGTAATAATACTAAATTTTTTATATAATGCATCATTAATACATTTAGATATCCAATTTAAATTATCAAAATTAAAATTATTTAATGAAATAATTTTTGATATATTTCCTTCTAAATCTATACATAAATTATCGCAAGTGAAATCTATTTCGGGGTCAGGTTGTTTATAATTATTATAATTATTATAATAATTATTATAATTTGATAAATATTTTAGATTGGAATATATTTCTAATTTTATAATCCTATTATTAAAAGAAAAATTAAGTTTTCGTTGACTATAGTTAATAGAATTATTAATGTCATCGATAGTTGACTGCAAAATATCAGTTATTGATAGTATATTTATTAATTCAGATATAACATTTTCATTTGATATTAATAAGTTAAATTCGCTTATTTCTTCACCTCTTAATTTTTGGCCTAAACATTTTCCCCATGCTTTAATACTACACTCTGTAATATTTTGTGAATTACATTTATCTACGATATGACGTATAATTCTAAAAATATAACTAATCGGATCTTTTGATTTATTCATTATTGTATATACTTATATCGATTTAAACTTTATATGTTTACAAATACGATATAAATTAAAAATATTTTTAAATGGATATAATAATGGAGCCTTTTTTAATATTTATGACTATAATAATTGTTATAGTTTGTATAGTATGTATATCTTTTTATTTACAGAAGAATCCCTTAAATATATAGGTGTGTCGTTTAATTATTAATATTTATGCTTTCCATGGGATATATATTTTTAAAATTATCATATAATTTATACACAAATTTAACACAAGGGTTTTCAATATTTGAATGAATATCATCAATATAGTCACCACGTAATTCTTCAGGTAGAAAATATGAGCATTGTGTTACTTGTTTAATAAATATATCTAATATTATATTTCGAATGTCGCCTTGCGACTCTGTATTTATTATTTCTTTTTGCACAATGTCAAAATCAGGAATATTGCTATGGTAAAATAAGCTTTCAGGGTCTAAAATATCACCTCTATTTATAACACGGGTAATAAAATCTAATAGATTTGCAGTAGACCGCAATTCTACAAATATGCGTTTATTCATTATATATAATAGTTGTTTACCATAGGCACTATCTATCCCATATTTTATAAATTTTGCACGCATATTAAAATTTGGAACGATATTGGGATTTTTTATACATAAAGCTCCAAATTTATTTTTAAAATATAGTTTATTTAGAAAAGTATCAGGAACATAACATGAAAAATCGTTTCCGCAAGTAACACCCACCATAATTCTATTAGAATAGCCGTTAATTTTACAATATCTTTCAATAATTGTAAGATTTTGCCCACTATAAGTTTGAAATATAGCGACACTATCATTATCATAAATTAGTGATATCATTAGAGTGAAAAAATCAAAATTCTTTTCAGGCATAACGAACGACTTATCAATATAATCATATGTATAAATCGTATTACTACGAAGAATTACCAATTGAATGGTATTTTTGTAATTTTGAAATACTTTAATACTACTATTCTTTATTTCGCATAATTCAATTTGGGATATTAATGTATATCCGTCATCTATTAGTAGAGTTTCAACATATGTAGTCGGATTCAACATCGCATCAATTAGATAAATACATATATTTTCAGTTCTGTTTCGCAATTCAATTGGGAATTGTTGACATATATATTTTGGGTCAGTCGTAGATGTATTACTTTCTGCGCAACCAATTGCAAAATAGTGTATTGGGTATAAAGAATATGTTGATAGTAGTTTATCGGTTAATTCTGCAAACATTTGTATAAAGAAGTTTATTAAAATGCGGTTTAGTTTTTTGTATAAAAAATTGAAAGTAATAACTTTTATTTTTCAATTTTTATTACATCTTTTAATAAACAATATTACTAATTAATTATATTATGGATATAGGTGCGCTATTGTATAAACAGCTTAATGAAGTATTGAAATCTAGAAATATGAAATTAACAGATTGGCTCATTGAAAAAAAAATAATAGTTCCTGAAACATTTACAACATATGATATAGATGAGATTAAACCACTGGGTCATTTAGAAACCCAACAACCTAAAAATATAAAACCTATTTATAGCTCAATATTTGAAAATAAGGTTAAAATAAATGATGGTATTTATGATTGTTGTTTATATCAAAAAGGTAATAAGTTATATAATAAGGCTGGTGTTGAATTAGGTTGTATTGAAGATATGGTTGATAAAAAATCGATTATGCCTAAATCATTTAAAAATAGTTATAATATTGTATTAAATCCTGATAATGGTGAATTGCTAAAACAATATATCGTATATCCTGGGTTTGAATTTTATCATTCGGTTCAACCTAAAAAATACAAAACATATAAATATGATTTTGAGCTAAATAGACTAATACCTACAAATGCAGTATCAATTAGTTGTGTAAATAGTTAATGCAAACACTTTATACTTTTATGCATTCGTTTGTCTGCGATTGGATTGTCTTTTGGATTGTCTTTTTGATTGTCTTTTTGATTGTCTTTTTGATTGTCTTTTTGATTGTCGTCCTTTTCTTCCAGAGCCTTGCATTGGCGATATCGTATAATATAAAGGTAAGTCGCGTTCAGCATAGTCTACATGTGGATTTTTATAAGATTGTTCTCCCTCATATATCTTGTATCTTACATCACCTAAATTACAACCAGAATTTAATATAATTTGTTTATATGTTTCATCTGGCATCATCAAAAAAAATGTAAGTTCTTCATTATTTGCGTTTGCCACATATGAATTGTAAGTGCCTGCTTTTATTTTAAATTCACCTATTTTATTATTATCTTTATCTAATGCATCCCCAGTGCTAAGCATTTTTGGATTTCTGCAAAAACTATTAAGTGTGCCTAATAATATTTTAGACATATTTGTGTTATATAATATATTTATAATTAAAAATGGATTAAATAAAAAAAAAACTTAAATACATTTTTTTGTTTACTAATTAAAATAAAATCTCTTATTTTAATATAATAAAATGTCTAAAGCATTCTTAGAACCTTATTACGATCCGAATGATAGTGGTAAAACACCGGCTCAACAAGCAGGTGATTCTTTACAAAACTCCGGTGTGATATCAGCCCAAGAAACCGCATTATTGCGAGGAGTTAAAATAGGTGGAAGTCGACGTATTAAAAGAAGTCGCATTAATCGTCGAAAACAATTTGGTGGAGGAAGAACTCTAAATATACCCCCACCTGTTCCTGGTCGCCCAGATTTAATTCCTGGACCAACCCCTAATAATGCATGGTATGTAGGACAACCTTGTGAAGGTGTTCATTGCGGAGTATCTGTTCATCCAACTACATCTTGGATGATTAATAAAGGATTAAGTATAGGAAATGAAGTAGTACCTGGGTCAAATACAATGTATCCCGTAGTAGATAGAATGGGTAATAGCTTTGGTGAGTTTTTACCAGGGATTCAAGATTACACTGGAACTCCATTAAATTCGGGTCCTTTCGAGATTAAATGTGTTTCTGGTGGTAGAAAATCTAAAAGAAAACAAAATAGAGCAAAGAAATTAAAATCAGGTGGTTCTCCTCCCAGTGGTTGTCAACATGAATATTCATATGTTATATGCAACCAGGGTCTTGCTTATTACAGTTGTAGGGACTGTCGCTACAGTGAGCGTGCACCTTCGATGGACCCTAAATGTAGATAAGATTAAATATAATTAATATATATTTTTTAAAAATAAATATATATTAGTATATATACAAAAAATTGAAATGGCAGACGATAGAGTTAGCTCTGATGAACAACTGCGCATAGCATTAGAACTAAGTCAAGAAGATCAAGAAGAATTAGATTTTCAAGCTGCTATAGCAGCTAGTGTAGGTGATAGAAGTTTTAATGGTGATTTTGATGATAGTCAATTAAGCAACGCGGAAACAGCTTCTTTAGCGGCATATTATGATGAGCTATATAGAAATCGCCAATCAGCTGGACCTGCTGTTCAAGTCGCAGCTCCAACTGCAACAGCTCAAGCATTAGAGCCTAACAGTTTTGCTAGTATTCGCGCTGCCCAAGACCGAGAGTATGATGAATCAGTTGCTAGAGATAGGGAAATAGAACTATTAGAAGAAGAAAGACGACAACGAAGAGCTGTAGAACAAGCACAAAATGAAGAAATTGTTAGAGGTTTTGAATCTCAATATTTAAATGGTGATGTTTTAGCTAGATTTGAATATATGGGACGAACATTAGTTGAATTAAGATTAAATGTTAATACACCGGTTGAACTTCTAGTGCAGTATTTATCAATAAAACATCATTTAAATGATGTTGAATTATTTTTTACATTAAAAAAATTAGAAGAAGGCACTATTTTAAGTCATTATTGCTCAAGTGGTGCTCGTATTAAAATAATGGTATCAGGTGATATTGTCGCCGGTGGTTTTAATATGCGCAATAGTCGTAGAAGTAAAATTAATATTAGAAGCAACAGCAAAAGACAAAACAGCAAAAGACAAACAAACAAAAGACAAACAAACAGAAGACAAACTAGCAAAAGACAAATAAGCAAAAGACAAAACATCAAGAGAATGTTTTAGCTGTAATATAGCACAACTTTTAATACAATTTGATTATAATTTTAATTAATATATAATCAAATTAGAATCAAATTAGAATCAAATTAGAATCAAATTATAATCAAATTGGTCATAAATATTTATCTATCTAAATATTGATTTGCATTTTTATAAATCATAATAATTACAATTCATTTAATTGAATAGTCTTTTTCATATTTTCATCTAAAATATTAATAAGATTTTTAAATATATTTTCATACTTTAAAATTAAATTCCATTTTTTTGATAGTATATTAACAGATTCATCATATATTTCTATTTGAGATAAATCGTTAATTTTATCATTATCTATAATATGTATATTTTTAATAAATTCATTATTTAATTTTGTATAGTCATTGACAAGAAATTTAAGTGCGTTTTCTAATACATTTGATTTATTATTTAGTATCGTAATATTATTGTCTAAATCACCATTATTACCACTTTGTGCATTATTATATATTAATAACCATCTTTCCATATTATTTAATGTTTTAATATCGAGATTAGATTTAATCTTTGGTTGACTATCATTATTTATTTTAGGAATATCATTATCGCGGTCTAGTATAAATTTTTCAAGTTTTAAAGGTTCGTTTATTAGTTTATCTTCATGTATCTTTTTTATTGCTTGTCCTAATAAACCTTTCCCATTCATAAAGCTAATATCACACATCTAATATATTTAGTTAAATTGTATATTTTCTATATTTTGAATAATTACAATTTATTACAATTTATTACAATTTATTACATTTTTATTGCAATTCTAAATTTATAATAATAAAAAATTGAAAGCAATATAAAGATTATTATAATAACATTAATTAGAATTCTTTATATAAATATCAATTAATCTTAAATGTCAAGCCGTCCAGTCCATGTTGAAAATAGTATTATTGAAATATTTCAAGAGAAACTTTCAGAAAACCCATATTTATATGAAATAGCTCAATATTTTAAGCGTGACCTTCCAATAGAAGATGATAGAGAAGAGCTACCTTTACCACAAATAGATATAACACCTATTCGTGTATCCACTATTACTGTTTTATGTAAATTAGGAATAGATATAAATCTAAATGTATTCTTTCAACATTTTACGCCATATTATAATGAAAAAGATAACTATAAAATAGTTAGTATGGAGTACATGGATAATACTCCAAAGGGAGTGCCTAAACAGAAAAAGAAAAAACAAAGTTATGCAAATTCGAATTTAGTTAAAAAACGAACTAGTTTTTACAATCAAGTAACAATAATAATGGATTACATTAAATGTATTAATTTGAAACTTTTCCGTAATGGGTCTATACATATTACCGGTATTATAGATGAAGAACAAGGTAAAAAGGCAGTTGAATTTTTAGGAAATGAAATTAGAAAGATATACGCAATAGATAATACGATAACAACTGGAGATTTGAATATCTTGGGTATATATTCTTGGGATATCGTATTAATAAATAGTGATTTCGCGTGTAGTTTTAAAATACGACGTGAAAAATTATATGAAATAATTGATTCTAAATATAATTTGGTAGTGAATTATGAAAGTGACAGTTATCCCGGTGTTAAAACTAGTTTTTACTGGAGTGAAAAAGATAATGGAACTATTGATATGACTACTGGTTTATATGATGGTATAAAGACGGGTATTTGTAAATGCAAAACAGGGTCAACATGTAAAGGTAAAGGTCGTGGAACTTTAGACCTGGAGGATTGTTGTCGCAAAATTACAATATCTATATTTCAAAGTGGTAAAATTATAATAACTGGAGCTCGTGCTATAAAACAAGTGGACGAATGCTATAAATTTATCATTTGTTTATTAAAGCGTTATTATCATGATATTTCTAGACAATAAATATTATAGTAGTTTATTTATAATATAAATAATTTAGGTAAGTATAATATTAAAAACATGATATGATTACATTTATATATTATGTCAATTCTCTATGAAAAATATCGTCCAAAAAAATTAACAGAGTATATTGGAAATGATAAATTGATTTTAGAGATGAAACAATGGCTTATTAATTATTATAATCCAGAATTTCAGACAAAATCTAATAATTCAAATTCCTTAATAGTAGGTGGTCCTGGAATAGGTAAAACCACATTGGCTACAATAATATTATCTGATTTAGGATTTGATGTTATTGAATTTAATGCAAGTGATACACGAAATGCAGAAAATGTTGATAATATTTTTAAAGATATTTTTAAGAATAGTAAAAATATATCATCACTTCTAAATTATGAAACAAAGAAAATTGCTATAATTATGGATGAAATTGATGGATTAAGTCTAGGAGATAAAGGTGGTATGAAAAAACTTCAATATTATCTTGGAAAAAATAACTACTTTGCGCCGGTTATTTTAACAAGTAATATATCTAATTATAGTTCAAATGGCTTAAAGAAGCTTAATGAGTTAAAGAAATCTTGTAATATATATACAATTGAAACTCCTTCGCAATTTATTTTATATAAATATATTTGGCAAATTGTTGAGAATGAAAAAATGACAGAATATATCACACCCCCATTTTTAAATATACTAATACAAAATGCATGTGGAGATTTTCGCGTAATATTTAATACACTTGAAATGATGCGCATTCATTCTAAGGTAAAAATATTAGATCTATCTAGTATGATGGAATATGTTAAATCATATTCATGCAAAGATATTAGTTATGATTTATATCAAGCAACTGATAAAATATTTAACAATAAAAATATGGATTTAGACACTATTTATCTACTTTTTGATTTAGAAAGGTATAATTTACCTATAAGTGTATATGATAATTTATATCAAACTGTTAATTTATTTACAATGGACAATATTAAGGTTATAAATAAAATATTATCAAATTATGTAGATAGTATATATTATGAAAATGCGTTATATACCGAGCTTGAATGGGATTTATTTCATCATCATTGCACTAATACAATTTTAAGTGTATTTATATTATTTAAATCTATTAAAAATAAATCTGTTAATAAAGTTAAAAATAGTAGGTTATTGGGAAAAATAAATAGTATTAATGCAAATCATGATACGCGACAACGAATATCAAATATATATAACATGAATGGTGATAATTATCATTTATATACTGAATTAATTGTTCAGCAGATAATTTCAAGTCCACCTAAATTTAGAGAAATACTTGAGCAATATGATATTAGTAAAGAGGAATTATTACGAATGGTAAAATCAGGTGATTGTAAAGATAGAGTTTTACCAATGTTAAAGGATATTGGTATTATAACACAAAAAGAATGCGAGCGTGTTAGCTAATAATAGAATTATTAATCTTTAAAAATTGATGTAATTTTTTAATATTAATTTTTAAAGATAAATATCATAAAGTCTATAGACATCTATAATGTTAGTTATGTATAGTATGTTTACAAAAAAACCTAATAAAGAAAGTTTAGCAACTATAATAAATAAATGTAAAGAAACAATAGCGAATGCGCCTTTAGATATTAAGGGAATTGGTTATACTGCAACTATTGCAAAATCTTTTAGCGCATATTGGTTGCGTATCGATGATAATCCAATATTGATATCTAATCGAGATAGAATTAATCAGACATTTAGAGAAATACTCGAAGATGTATACCAAATTTCAATACATTCTATATCGGATGAAGCGCGCACCATTTATCTAAATATTATTGATGTATATTCTAAGAAAATAACAAATGTATATCAATTATAATTTAACAATATATTAAGGCTCATTATCAGTCATTACATTAGATGATATTTCGGACGCTTCATTTTCTAAAAAGAAAATACATTCTTTTGATGTTCTTTTTCCAATTTCATCTAATATTTCAACACTAAGTTTTATATCAGACATCTTATTATAGACAATATAACTTGAAGTAAATTCCATACCTTCCAATAGTGCAATATTAACTCTTTTGGGATTGTAGATATTATCACGTGATATATTATTTCGAATATTAGTCTTGATTTCTAAAGGTACTTTGTTATCTAATATAAATATCACATTTTCGTTATTATAATAGTCGCTAATATCTGTATATTTTTTATATAATATCTCTTTTTTTTCAAATTCAAGGTCATCTATAATTACTTTATTAGGTGTAATCATTTCGATATACTCTGAATAATATATATTACCTACATAGGTAATTCGTGTATTATTTAATTTAATAAATTCTTCAATAATTTTAATATTATCTATATTATTATAATAGTTTATATCAATAATTATATGTTCAATATCAGTATTTAGATGTTTAATAAAACTTTCAACTGTATAAATTTTAATAATATATCCCAAATATGGTTCGATGTTATTTATCCAAAAATTTTCTAAATTTTTTTTTTTTATTTGATTTGACACAATATAATAAATATTTTCAATGTCATTTCCAGAATAAATTAAACTTATAATGCGAAATATGGCACTAAGTGTTTTACCATTATATGAGTTTTTAGATAAAATATTTAAATTTAAATTTGAGCTATATAAAAAAATATCAGTTTGTTTTGCACTATCTTTAATATATAAATGATTGAAAATCATATCAGTTATTTTATTTAGTATACTTAATATAAAAATACGGTCACCTTCTAAGTTAGTTAGATGACAAATATTATTTTTAATGTTTAATTTATCAAATACCAATTGATTTGGAGGAACTCTATATCTTCTTAAAACTTGACGACCTTGAACTATAACTGGTATTTTTACAATGGTTTTTAAAATACTATCTATGCAAAATATGATTCTGCTCTTTTTATTTACATAATCTATAATTGTATCATAAATATTTTTATATTTGATATTTATTAATTCGAGATTTTTTGTTGAATTTCGTAATAAAATAAAGTAATCATTTTCGTAATATTTATTAAATATCTTAATTATATTTTCATTATTAAACTTATATTTGTATGTATTGGAATCTATATTATATGTCTCATTATATTTTATAGGATATAATGTAACAATAATATTATTTATATTTTCAGGTGTTTTTGTATCAAATTGCAAAAACATAAAACATTTTTCAGTGCTCCATTCAAAAGTTGCATTTTCTGTTATAGAATTTTTGTTAATTAAATTATTATTATTATAATTAATGGAATATTCAATATTTAATATTTTAACCATAATATCTAATTCAAATGAATTGTCGTCAAATGAATTGTCAACTGAATTTTTCATTGACTTATATATATTATGATATAATCTTTTCTAATATTGTTTTTTTACCATGACAATTACGACATAATGCTATTAAATTAGTCATATCGTTTGTGCCTCCTCTATTTAAAGGAATATTAAGGTCTATTTCATATGTATAATCCATAACATTGTGACAAACTGCACATTTCCATTGTTGATTACTTGCTATTATTTTTTTAGTAAATGGTGTGATATTTCTTTTTTGAAATGGCATCATTTTTGGTATAGGTATATATGATTGTGTTTTTTGAGCAAACATCATGTTTAAAATATCGTTATTATATACACCTTTTTTTTTAAGCCATTTATACAATATAGAAATAAAGAATAAACTAGATAATATATATATATTATGAAAGATACACAAATTGATAATATATACAAGTGTAGTATAGTATTTAATTGAAATATATATTATAATTCCAATAAAAATTAAAAACTTGTACATATAATTAGAAAATAAGAAGATATATTATATGTATATAATATATTTATAGATGTCATCTGTTTCTAATGCAATAGAAAGAATTTTAAATTTATATATTAATCTTAGCAGATGCTATAGTATAAGGTGTCCTAAATTATTTACATATGATGATATTTTAACACCTGGAAATCAAGAGGAAAATCAAGAGGAAAATCAATTAATATCAGGAGATGCTACATATTTAGATTTTGTAGATGTAGACCGTGGGTTAAATGAGACGAAAACGGCGTTAGACCTTATTGACCCAACCTATTTTGAAATAGTCGATATGTATTCATTTTTAAAAGAATTTTATGAAAACAGAAAAAATGCACAGTTAGTAACATCAACTTGGTTAAATTTTAGCGAAATTTTTAATAGATATAATATAATCCATAAAAATGATGAAATTAATGTATTTTTTAGTGTAGAATTACCTGACTCATCTATTAGCGCTACTAACCATTATTGTAATACTCATAATATAAAATTTAATTGGTTAGCTGCAAGTAGTGCACCATTAAATTTAGATGAGAATTCATTAGAACTTAATGATAAAGATGGTATTTATGATAAATATCCAGATAATTGGATAGAAATGAAAAAATATAAAATGAATGTAGACTTTACTAATATCGATAATCTACTTGCAATTGAAAAAAGGGTATTAGATGAATATAAAAATGGTGTTGATTTATATATTAGTAATGTAGGTGTTAATAATTTTAGTGATATAAATAATCTAGAGGTTGTATATTCAAATATATATTTCGGTCATATTTTAACTGGACTACTTATATTAAAACGAGGAGGTAATTTATGTGTTAAACAATATACCTTTTTTAAACCTTTAACATTATCAATTATTATGTTATTGACAAATCTATTTAAAACATTTGAATTTGTTACAACTGCAACCGCAAATTGTTTTACTTCGGATGTATATTTAGTATGCAAAGGATTTTTAGGTTTAACCGAAACTATAAAAAGTAAATTATTTGATATATTTAAATCATATATTCAAATAGATGATACATCTACATCATCACTATTACCTTTTTATGAATGTAATAGTAATACAGACCCGGTGCTAAATGAAATAAAAGATATTTCAAAACTAATTTTTGAAGATGCTTATAGTATCATTATACGAAATGTCAATACAATACTGTCTAGTATAGACTCGTCTAATTTACTTTTAAGTAAAGGAATACTTAAAGACCTCTTATTACATAATCGTATTGAATTAGAAGATAATTATATTCGCACAAATAACATTAGAAAGCTTGAACAGAAATTTATGCTTACTACTAAGAAGGATTTAGCCATGAATAATATTGAAACTTCATTTTCACATCATATTATTCAAACTGCGCGATTATATAGTAGTCCACTTAATTATAGAGAAATAATTATAGTAGAGGAGTCAAAATATAGCTCATTGCGACCAGACCATATGACCTCAGTTAAAAAATTTTATAATACTAATCTAAATTTTTCAGAATCTACACCTTTAAATATTATAGATGGCACAGCACATGTAGGCGTAGATAGTATATATTTGGCAACATTATTTAATTCAAATAATGTTTCAATATTATCTGTTGAAATTAACCAGGATACATTTAAAGTTTTAGAAAAAAATTTAGCAAACATATCAAATATTATTTATGATAGTATTGGATTTTTAGGTAAAATACAGGCTTTAAATATAGATATTGTAAAATATATTATTGAAACACCTGATTTACATTATACCGATATATTATATTTAGACCCTCCTTGGGGTGGTCATGGTTATTTAGATAATCCTTCAATTGAGTTAACATTAGGTAAAATGTCATTTGCAGAATTAGTTGCATTATCTATTGTTAAAAAGATAAAAAATATTGTATGCAAAATCCCTAAAAATCTAAATGTTGCTAAATTTATTGATGATGTGTATAAATATTTAATAATGCAAGACTCAATAAAACAATTAGAGCCTATGCCAGCACAATCGGTTCTATTTTTTCCTAATAAATTTGATGTTATAACAGGGTCAGATGTATCTTATTCAATCATTTTATTTGTAAATCGCTATTCTATTGATTTTTAAATTATTATATAATTTTAACAAATATACTATAATTTAAAAATACACTATAATTTAAAAATGTCATTAATATACTTCTATTTTAATATTTAGATTAATAATATATACAATTATTATATTATTATCTAAGGCATTATTTTGATAATAACACAATTTGCACTTTCATGATTTTATTATAATTTTATTAATTATTGTATATTTTTTTTAAACACTATTTAATATATGATAAATTTTGCCCATTTTATTTGGTTTCAGGGCATAAATAATATTCCGAAAGAATACATATCAAATATAAATAGATTTAAAGAATTAAATCCATCATTCCAAATATATTTTTGGTCTGAGACGGAACTATTAGAATTACTTGATAATACACATGAAGATATTTTCAATTATTGTATCTTAAAATGCACACATTTTATACAAAAAATAGATATTTATAAATGGTTAATTCTTTATAAATTCGGAGGTCTATATTTAGATATAGATATATCTATTGAAAAACCGCTTGATTTGTTTATTTTAAATATTTTTAATAAAAATGATTTAGTTTTAAATTATATGCAAGTCTGGTCATATATACCTTTTAAAGTTGTAAATAATGGTATTATATGGTCTAAACCAAATAATAAATGGATAATACAATTTTTACATACAATTGAATGGGATAATCATCATTATAAAAATAAAGATTGGATAGTTTTAGAAACAACAGGGCCATTTCATCTATCGCGAGTGGTTAAACAACAAAATATTAATAATATTGCAATGTATATTTTAGAACCTCAATATTTTGAAGGAAGACCTTTAGTATATATAAAAGACCAACGTGGAATATATACTACACATTTACACCACTCTAATTGGATGGAGAATTGGCTATATATGTATGTATTTTTTCTTAAAAAAATATTTTTTATTTTTGGAATTATAATTGGATATTTTATAGTGAATAAATTTATATTAAAATAGTATTTTATATATGGTTATAAATATTCATATAAAAAGTATTTAATATAAATTTATTATAGGTATTGTTTCATGAATAATAAAAATACAAATGATATGCGGTCACTAATTTTAGAGTATATTTGGTTAGATGGTAAAATGAATTTAAGATCCAAATATAAAACTATTAAAATCCAAGATAATGATCTGAATATTGACCAATGGAGTTATGATGGATTATATACATATCAATACGAAACTGATGATAGTGAAGTTATTTTAAATCCAGTTGCTTTTTATAATAATCCTTTTTTTGAAAAAGGACAATCACTACTTGTATTATGTGATACATTTTATGAGCGCAATACTAAATTTATTCCAACATCAACAAATAGACGAATTATAGCAAGAGAAATTCTTCTTAAAAAAAAAGAATTAGACCCTTGGTTTGAGATGGAACAAGAATATTTTATGATGTGTAATGAATATACACATCTAAGCTCTACACCTTTATTTTTTAAAAATCCGAAACAACCCAAAGAGCAAGGTGATTATTATTGTGGTGTAGGAAATCAAAATATTGTTATGCGAAGTTTAGCGGAAAAGCATTATTTGCATTGTTTAACAGCCGGTATTAATATTTCAGGTATTAATGCTGAAATTGCGCCTAATCAATGGAAATTTAAAATTGGTCAAACAATTGGAATAGCTGCCGGTGATGAATTAATTCTAGCTAGATACATATTGATGAAATTATCAGAACAATTTGGAGTAGATATATCTTTTAAACCTAAACCTTTGCAAAATCCTTGGAATAGCTCTAGTTTAAATGTTTTTTTTAGCACAACTGAGTCAAGAGAAGAAAATGGCATTACTAAATTGAATACTTATATTGAAAATCTTACAAATAAACATAAAGAGCATATGGCTATATATGGTGATAATTCTGAAAAATTACCTAGTAAATCATATAAATCCGATACACCTAATTTAAATATTAGTATACCTAATAAAGTAACTCGTGAAAGGAAAGGATATATTCAAGATAATAGACCTGTTAGTGATGCAGACCCATATATTGTTATAGGTAAACTATTTGATACTTGTTGTATTAGTATAGATTGATTGGGTATTAATTATAAATAGTAAATATTCTTAAGGATTGAATGACTCGAAGAGTGGTTTTGTTTACATTTATCCTGATTTATTGTATTATAGAGAATCAAGAATATTTTGTAGTTCATTTTTTGATACTCTTTTTGATTTATATTGTGTTTGTATATAATTTCGTATTAATGATAAATAGGGATTTGGAGCTTGGACAACGGGCTGGACTAAGGGCTGGATAATGGGTTGGATAATGGGCTGGACTACGGGCTGAATAAAGGGCTGAATAACGGGCTGAATAACGGGCTGAATAACGGGCTGAATAATAGGTTGGATAATGGGTTGGATAATGGGTTGGACAACGGGCTGAATAACGGGTTGGATAATAGGTTGGATAACGGGCTTTAGTGGTTCAACAATTGGTTGTATAGGCGTCACACTTGGAGCTTGAAACAATATCGGTGATAAGAAAAAAGTTTTTGATAAATCAATCTCTTTGTTTGCCGACATAACTGGAGACATCGAATTATAATTATTTGATATTAAAAAAACATATATAGATGAAATAAGTGTGTTCATTGAAACATTAAAATTTAAATTAGTTAAGCATGATATTAGAGCAGTTGTAAATGCACCTACTGGTAAATTATTATATGTAACATCTAGGGCATATTGTGTATCTCTAACAGCACTTAGTGAAACAATATTTTTTTGAAGTAATGATGTATTTTTATTTTCTAGCTTAGAAGTAAATTTTTTATTTTTGTTATCATATAAATATGAAAAATTTAAATCACATATAGTTCCACTCATACATGAATCAAATGATAAAAATGTTGGAGTAGTATTTTTAACATTTTCAAGATATTTGTATATAGTATCATCAAGAATCACTATTTTATTTTGTAAATAATCACTAGGAACAATAAACTCATCATATCCATCTAATTCATCCTTGTTTTTATCTTTGATAGAACTACCATGTCCTGAATAATGAAAGTAATTTAAAATAGAATTATTTGAATTATTTGTCCATTTTACTATTTGTGTATTTATATTAGCAGCACTCGGATAGAAAGGGTTATCTGGTAATAAATTATCGGTCATTATTATTATCTCATTATTTAAAAACCCATACTTAGATATCAATAACTTTTTAATATTAAAAACATCATTTAAACACCCATTAAGTGATATATTAGAATTCGGATAATTGCATCCAATTAATAATGCACTTTTCATTATATTTATATAACAGATTATCTATAATTTAATTATTAAATAATGATTTAATAATATATTAAATTTAAAATATATGGAAAATCTATTTAAAAACTATGCCTATCCACTTAATAATTATGAATGGAATTATAAAGGCCTTGTAGATAATGTATATAAACCTGAAAAATTAGGTGTAAATAATCGTGGAAGTGTAGGTCAGTTTAAGCATAATCTTAGACAATCTATTAAATATTTTGATGGATTAATGTTAGAAGGTAACCCCAGTAATAGCTCAATCGCAGGTATATCGGATGCAGCATTAGATAATCCTCAAGAAATGGCTAAAAAAAAACAAAATGCGTCAATTGGTATGCCTTACAGACAATTTCGTAATGATTATTCTGAAAATGAATATCCAACAAATGGTAAATTTAGTAGTTCTTATTTTGTTCAGAGCGGGTTTTGTCCAGTTAAATCGGTTAAAACAAAGCAAGAATGTGATATACAAGATTCTAAATATACTTGGATACCTAATCCAATAGTTATTCCTAATAATATTACATCTTTTTTCAAAGATGGTAAGGATAAGATACAAGAAACAATGGGAAGTGGAACCTGTTTTAAACCAAGATATAGTTATATCAATAATGCATCAGAAAGTGATATAACATCCGGTATGATACCGAGTGTTTTAGACGATGTTTCTGATTTAAATCCATCGTATTTATTAGGAATAAGTATGGGTAAACCAGTTATGGGAACCAGAGATAGTGCCCCCCCTCGATTTCAATTACTACCGTGTGTTGAAGGATTTAATAATTATTTAAATAAAAATATAAATTACCAAGAAAAAATATTTAATGAGAATATATCTAACAAAATGGAAAATTTTGAATCACAAATTGCGGGATCTTTAATGATAGATAGACCTCAAGTAGCTCGTGAATTTATATTACCTAATAGCACTAATTCAATGACTGAAAATTTCAGTCCTGCAAATGATGAAGAATTTGCAAATTACATTACAACGGAAGAGTTTACTAATCCTGAAACATTTGATAACCAAGAATCACCTTCAATCAGCAGCTTTCTACAAGAAGACTTTCGTCCAACTGGCTCTGATATTCGCAAAGCTTACGCTGATATTCAATATAAAAACCAACCTGAATTTACAGAAACAGTAACAATTCCGAATGTGCAAGAAAATAAACATTGGATCGATTTACATAAATTAAGTAAAAAACCAACAAAACCACTTAGTAATGGTGTTAGTAATGGTGTTAGAAATGGTGTTAGAAATGGTGTTAGTAATGGTGTTAGTAATGGTGTTAGTAATGGTGTTAGTAATGGTGTTAGAAATCAAGTTTCAACCCAATCAAATGATACAATTTTTGGACAAAATCCGCTTATGTTATTTTTAGTATTACTGTTTATAATATCAATTTTATATGTAGGCAGCTATTAGATATCACTGAATATAATAATGCAATTTAAAAAGGGGGTGAATAAATATGGAGTGTAACTGTATCAGATAATGCAGTCATATTGTGAATTCCAATAGAGTTATTGATATATCCAACATCTCCTTCATAATATACTCTGTATGTATTGATATCTGCGCTCTTATTCTCTTCATTAATGCTATTTTCTAAAACTTTAAATATACATTCACCTGGATGTCCGTGAAATCCAGATGATTGTCCCATAGACCAAGTAATTATAACTAATTCTATATCTTTGTTTGAAATTACTATAGCTCTGTTATATTTATTTTCATTTTTTTTTACATAATCGGTATAATCGTTTGAATTATACATATTTACTATATCTATACAATCTTTTACTGTATTTCCTAACGAAATTTTATGCTCTATGGTCGAAAACAAATCAATTAAATTCATTATATTTAATTGATTTTATTTTAAAATCTATTATTTTGTTTATTGAAAAAATAATTAAATATTTACATAATAAATAAAATAAAATTAATGGTCTATTTAGAAGAAGCATTAATGCATACAGTCAAATTTAGACATAAATAAAAACTGTAATGTTAGGGTATATTGTACATTTAATAATTTTATTTTCATATTATATATAAATCAAAAATGGTTTGTGCAATAAGTTGCTCTATTGCATTTATTTTAATTATCGCAAATGTGTATTGTTGTTCATTTGGAAATAAAACCACAACTATTAAAGAGTTTATCTCAAAATTATCTGAAGAAAATCAACAAAGATATAGAAATATAACAAATGAGAGACGAAATATATATTTTAAAGGTCTATTCTTCGGTTTTGCGTTGTCAATGTTACTCCTAATATGTTGTCGGACTTTTTTTATTAGTAATAGTGGTGCCTCGCGTGGCGGACTATTATGTATGGTTGCCGCTGTAACATTATCTGTAAATTACTTTTATTATATTCTTTCACCAAAAACTGACTGGATGGTGTTACATCTAAAATCAGAAGAAGAAACGCATGCATGGTTAAAAGTTTACAAAACTATGCAATATAACTATCATATGGGCTTAGTTTTGGGCATTCTTGCAGTAGTTGCCTTTGGAAATGCATTATGCGACTAAAATAAAAAAATTAATTATTATGTTTTAGAATATTATGAAATGAATAATTACACTTATTCAGCTAAAGATTTTATTATCCATTTTATAAAAATAATAAATATTTAAGTTGAAATATTCAAAAATTGGTGGTTTAAATTATGAGAACTATTTAAAAATTGTAATTACCCAATTTTGTTCTTCCCATTCAAGTGTATATGTAAAATGTAATATTGCTTTTGCATTTTCTATAAATGTAATAAGCATTTCCCGCGAAAAGATATAATAATATCGTTTATCGATGTGTTTCCAATAAATAATATTGTCTCCTGGTGTAAAGTTTCTTTTATATTTACTAACATTGCCGAACCATTCACTTTCAAAACTCCAAACTGTAATTATTATACTTCCTCCTTTTTTACATAATTTATATAAATTCTGAAATGCACGCACTCGAAGTTCGTGTGTGGATAAATGATGTAAAACAGCAATACATAGCACATTATCAAATTGTGTATTTAGAAAACTTACATTACAAATATCACCTAAAATTACATGTAAACCAGAAAGATTACATATATTGATAAGACTATTCGAGTTATCTATTCCTATTGTATTATCTATATCATATCCATTATTTATAGCATATTTTAAATTTTTACCATTACCACACCCTAATTCTATCAATGTGTTGGTTTTGGATGTATTAGTGTCTAAATATTTTTTAACACAAGACCAAACATAACCGCGAGTTTTAGAAAACTCTTCTGCCTTATTTTCGTAAAATTGCATTTATATGTTTTATAAATGGGTATGCATTTCAGAAATGATATTCAATTTTATTTAATGATGTGTATTATATCAATAAAAAAAATTGATATAATCGATATAATTGATAATAAAAAAAATACAAATAAACAAATATGGAAATTAAGCCCGAAAATAAGTTTTGTCAAATTATTTTTGATAGAAAAAACTACTCTTTATCTATAATTAGTGCAAATAATGGGCTAAGATCTTACGGAAGTAATACAAAATTCTTGGTTCCTATGCGTGAATTTTTATCTTGTGGCTCTATTTGGCGGGAACTTAATCTATGCACGATATTTTGGGAATCACTTCCATATAATAGAGTACGTGATAATTCTGAGATACAAAAAACAAAAATAGCATATATTATTGCTTTTGCAAGTGATCTTGCACCGATTTGTAAAAGATGGGCAAATGATTGTTTAGAAAAAACGATTAATTATAAAGAACTTAACGATAGTGTATATTTTGAAATAGAGGTATTTAATGAAAATCTAAAAGAAAAAATTATGAATGCCATACAAAGCTATAATTTAAATTATTCAGTTAATAATAATATTCACACGGTTTATTAGAATTTTAAAAAACGATATATTATGACTATTTATAAATATCAAAACATTCTAAAATAGGGTCTGTCATTCAAGTGTATCCTACTATTTTTTTTAGAATATTTGTATTAACCGTTTTACTATTATATTTTATCTGTAACTTCTTTGTAATAAACTTATACTAAATTATATAATTTAATTTATTATACTTTTATATATGGAAAATAAAACACTTGAAGAATTATATAGTGATATTTATGTAAGGCAAGCATCTTTATCAAGATGTCCAAATGAACATATAAGAAACCCACTTGATTTAGAATGCTATCATATTGATAGTGAGATGGGAAAATTTATACGTACAATGTTATATAATTTGGATAAGAAAAAAACACAATTAGAAATAAATAAGCGAAAACTAGAGATATTAGGTATTGGTGAACGTATAATCACAACAAAAATTAGTATTCGCGATTTTTTAAATAGATATGTGTTAAAATTTGATGATATTAATGTATTTTTAGATAGTGCTACTTGTGAATCTCCTGGAATTGCATATGAGTTTCTATGGACAATTTGTATTTATTTGGGAATATGTGATGATATATTTCCAATTAAAGAATATAAACCTCAACTTGGAAATTCAAATATTCCAAGTAGTTTTAGGGATTTAAATATAAGTGAATGGTTAAGTTCAGCAGAAATTAATACTGGTTCTTCTGGCGGATATAGTGATATTACATTAAAAAAAACAGAATTAATTCTAGAAAGAGATGTTTGTGACCCACTTTATACATATATTCAACCAGGCTATATTTTAATACAGAGTAAATTAATTAATGATGAGTTTCGGTCTGTTTCAAGTGATTATGATATTGAAAAATTGGCTTCGTTAAAAGCATTTGACAATAAAGATTTAATGAGCCATTATGGTGGTAAAGAACCGCCACGAATTGTGTTATTGGTCAGAGATAAACAAATTGTTATAAATAAAATATCTAATATAAAGAGGTCAAGTAGACATTTATTTGTTAATTTTAATAAAAACACTACTGATATATATGATAGTAAAGACTTAGAAAAATATTATCGTAAATTAAAATTTTTTCTACAACAATTTAAACAAATAGAGCCTATGCAAAATACGCAGGTTTATAATTTCGGTGCATTAATAGAATTTTATAATACAGTAACAAAAATATTAATACCTAGACTTCACCAATTGATTACACTATTTAAAACGGTTTCACGACTTGAAAGTTCATCCAAAGAAAGTAGTAACACTTTTTTATATGGTGCCGTAGCACGGAGTGGAAAAACATATATGATGGGAGAGCTGATAAATTATTTTAATATTATGGGCGAAAAAAAAAATATGAATTATCGTTGTTATGAACCAGTTCCTGTATTACCAGGTTATAAAACCAAACCTTTTTCTTTTATTATTTTTTCACCAGTTCCAAATGAAACAATAACGGAATATACAAAATTATTTAAATCATATAAAGAATTTATTCATTATGATGTTCGCGTAATACAGGGTAGAACTAATTATCAAAAATTTATAGCAGAGTATGACCCTCTAAAACCTTATATAATTATAATTTCGAAACAAACATTAGATGTCGTTAAAAAAGTTTCATTGGAAAAAAAAGAGCCTGCACGAGCACACTTATCTAAACAAAAACAAAAAGTGCAGGAACATATGGAAGATAAAGACGGTGAACAACTTGAAGACGATGAAGAAGATGAAGATTTTGGAGATGAAGATGAAGACGATGAAGCACGCAAACAAAAAGAAGAACAAGAAATAGATGAAATGATTGAAAGACTAGGACATCTATTATCAATATTTAAAAAACAGAAAGGTGAAATAACCGGAATTTTTTTTGATGAACATCATGTAGGAGGTTGTAGTGAAAAATCAAAAAAAATGTTAGAAAGATTTAAAAGACCTGATATGTTTCCAAATTTATTTTATGTATTTATAACTGCAACCTATAATAAATCAATATTTAATTATAAAATTCCTAGTGAAAATATATTTACATGGAATTATGAAGATATTATTCTTAGTAAAGAGTTAACTAACCCAGAAAATTATAAAAAATTATTACAATATCATGGACAATCCTTTGAGCGAGCAATAGAATGTTTTAAAAAAATGAATTATGATATTAAAGATATTGAAGAAGAATATAAAAAATTTCCAGAAATACACGTATTAACACATAAATGGAACCCACAATTAATAAGAAGACAATTAGAGAGAGGTGGTCATGAAATTATCTTTGGAGAATTATTACGGGTTGACCCTAGAACAAAGGAATTTGTAGATGTAAATGGTGTAAATGGTTTATTAACTTTAATTTTTGGAAATATGCGTGAATTTACACCTTTTATGGATGAAAATCGAATGTGTTTTTTTAATCGTATTAAGCGTATTAGTGATCGTATAGGAACGCGCACATTACGAGATGATAGTTTTACAACACAATTATGGTTTTTACCTATTGGAACAAAAGGAACTGGAATTGAAAATATTGCCAATGCACTTGAAAAAAAATTAAATGATAGTATGATGATAAAAAATAATTATGCTGTTTTTAATATGAAATCACATAAAGTTGTTCGTGGAGATCAGTCGTTTAGTTACAAACAGCAAATTGCGTCAGAAGAATTAAACGCAAAAAAAGCTGGATATAAAGGACTTATTATTTTAACAGGAAAACAACTAAGTTTAGGCATTAGTCTTCCATGCGTAGATATTGTTATTATGTTAAATGATTTAACTGGTTTAGATTTATATTATCAAATGATATTTAGGGCTCTTACTGAAAGTAGTGGTAAAAGTGCTGGATTTATTTGTGACTTTAATCCAGACAGAACAGTTAGTGCAATATATGGACAAGCAATGCGTCCTAAAGGAAATGATCCTAAAGAAGATGCACAACAAAAATTTTTAAAAGAAAATTTTATATATTTAGATAGTGATTTAGTTGAAGAAAAAATAATTACTACATCTGAATTAATAGATTTTTTTAAAAGGATACAATTAACAGATATAGAAGGTAAAAACCTTTTATCAACAAGAACAATGAACGATATAAATAAAGAATTAAAACAAATTCTAGATAATCTAGAAATGCATGATATACAATCTGATTTAGCACAGCTAGGATTTGATAAAGTTGTTATGTCTGAAAATATAAAAAAAAATCAAAAGGTCGAAGAAAAAGTAAGTAAAGGTCAAGCTACATTACAAGAATTAAGTGACCAAGAAGAACAAATATTACGATCATCTGAACAGGATAGTGAACAAAGACAAGAATTAGAAAAAATAAGAAAAAAAAAAGCAGCCGTTGAAAAAAAATTAGTGAAAGATATGGACGCTGTCGCAGAATTAGAAACTAAAATTAAAATCGGAAACATTGCAATTATTATTATTAAATTAGCCGCATTGCTTACATTTGACGCACATTCACAAATTAAAAGTCTAAACGAAATATTTACCATAATTTATAATGAAGACATCATACAGAAAAGAGCTGAGAGTGGTATAAAAACTCGTTTAGATAATATGAAAGAATATTTATATTTATTAGGTATTTTTGGAATAGACAAAAATCAAAGGCTAGAGTATAATAGAATTAATTATATGCTTGAGTTATTTAATCCTGAAAACCCAAAAAATATTATTAATCTTATAGGAATTATTGATATTGTAAATACAAATATTGAAAATTTACAATTAGATATAAAAAAACAAGCTACTGATGCGGAATCATCTATCGAAGAAATTGAAAAAGTTATGACGAAACGATGCACAAAACAAGCTGATGGTTCATTAGTAGTCATTGAAAATGCAGTGTCTGTATCTGAAGGTTCCGAAGGTTCTGATGGTTCGGAAGGTTCGGTTGATACACTTGACACAGCGGGGGAAAGTTGTGACGAAATACCGAGTATTCTACAAAAGAAGCGATTATTAAAATATATAGAAGAAAATCTTACACCTATTGAAGAATTAAAAAAAGCTACTGGAGAGGTATTTACACCTTGGGGATTGGTTGACGAAATGATGCAAACGATTCCCGCTGATTTTTGGGAAAATCCTGACCATAAAATACTTGAACCTGGTAGTGGGTTCGGTCCATTTGCTATTTGGGCATATTATCGATTAATGGTTGGATTAAAAATAGCTTTCCCTGATGAAGAAGAACGTAGAAAGCATATTGTAGAAAAAATGTTATATATGGCTGAATTTAATGGTGTAAATGTTGATATATCTAGAACTATTTTTAGTTCAAATGGACTTTATAGAGTAAATATATATCATGGAGATTTTTTGGAATTAAACCCAGAACAAGAATGGGGTGTAAGAGGATTTGATTTAATTTGTGGGAATCCACCTTGGAATAATTCAAAGGATGGAACGCAAAAAGGTAGTAGAGCTAAAAATTCGTTATGGGATAAGTTTATATTTAAAAGTTTAGATTTTTTGAAAAAAAATGGCTATCTTGGTTTTATTAATCCAGCACAATGGCGAGGATTAGGTCCAGAATATCATAAGGTATATGACGCATTTAAAAGCAGACAATTACTTTATTTACACATTTTCAGTAAAAAACAAGGAAACGAATTGTTTAATATAGGGTCACGATTTGATATATTTGTATTACATAATAAAGAAAATACAAAACCGTGTAAAATTATAGATGAAATGAATGAAACACATTATATCAAGATAAATGATTGGGATTTTTTACCAAATTATAATTTTAAAAATATTGAAAAAATAATAACAAATGAAGAAAATGGAATTAATGTATTATTCAGTTACAGTCTATACTTTGCTTATGAAAAGAGTAAAAAAAATGATATGTCTAAAATAAAAACGACTGAATTTAAATATCCAGTCGTGCATAGTATTACCCAACATGGATTAGTATTTTGGTATACAAATGATAATACAAAAGGTCATTTTGGAATTCCTAAAGTTCTTTTAAATTTCAATGAACAACAATACCCTGTTAATGACTATGAAGGAAAATATGGAATGTCTCAAATAACATTTGGTATACCAATTACTTCAAAAAAAGAAGGTGATGATATTGTAGAAGCTATAAATACAGACGAATTTAAAGAAATAATTAAAGCAACAAAATGGGGCGCATTTCAAACAGATTGGCGTATGTTTAAATATTTTCGTCCTGACTTTTATAAAGATTTTATAGGTAAAACCAAAAAAAAAGAACAACTATCTCAAGGAGTATCTGCTCAACAACAACCCGAAGATGAACACACCGAAACTGAATATGATGGTCAAGACGAAGAAGATTACGATGTTACAGAAGACGATGAAGACTTTACATTCTCTAGAGGAGCGGTAGCTGCACAACATTTTCCAAAAGAAGATGACGAACAAGAAGCTATGCAAGCCTGTCTTCATAGTAGCTCATCTGTTCGCGAATTCAACGCAAAACTTAAATATTTTACAGAAACATTGTGTGATGTTGTTTATCTATTTAATAAAGAAGATGATAAAATCCCTTTTGGTTATTTAAATTGGGGAAACCCCACAAAATTTCAAGACGACTTAATTCAACAATTTGAAAGATGTGTGATAAATCAAACATCGGCTTCATGTATCGCTACTGATAATTGTAAATGGGTTCGTGCCAAAGCACCTAATCCAGGACGATGTGAATTAAAAGAATATCCGGTTAAAGCTGAGCTTACCAAATATAATAATTATTTTGCCAAGTCAAGAAGACCTGCCGCTGGTGGTAAAAATAATAGAAAATCAAAACGCCCTCAAAAATTAAAAATATCAAAAAAACAATTTATTCATGGTAAAAATTATAGAAAATCTAAACGAAATCTAAAATACTAAATAATTTAAAAAAAATATTTTATAGTCTATGATAACTAGAAAATATGTTTTGCTTGTAATTTTATCACAAAAAATTGAAATATAATAATAATTAAACTTGCATAAATAAATAAAAAAGAAACTAAGAAAATGTCTAGATACGATTTACGCTTACATCTAACTGAAAATATGTTATTAATAAAAGTTGTTGATGGTGATTATAATATTTACAAAACGGGAATTACAAAACAACACCAGTTTGTTCAACAGTTCTTGAATGAAAACTTGGTTGCACTAAAAGAATTTTTAGAAAACCAGGACAATATTGAAATTATAGAAGAGATGAATAGTATGAGAGTAATCTTACATAAACCGGTTCATCTTGAATTTAATCTCACCCGACAACAACAAGAAGGATTTGAAAATGATATTCGCAAAGAGCTTGTTAGTAAGTTTGGACTACTGGTAAATATTGAAAAACGACTTAGTTCAATTGAAAAACAATTAAGTTATGGAGTAATTCTTCCAGGTTATCCATCGGTTTTACCTGTTGATTTAGAAACACTTTATATTAATTATGTTCCTAGTATTATTGGAAGTGGTCAAGGTCTGAAAGAAACATTAAGTGATTCTGAATTTAAATTAGGTAACTCAGACACTCATATTAAAACAGAATATCGTTGTGGTAGTTGGGTTACGGTGCCATTTTCATCCCGTATTAATCCCTATTGGTTTGATGGCAATACCCTTGAACCAGTCAGTTATCTAAAAGGTTTAAAACGACTATTCATCAGACATATAGAAGATAAAGTTACGGATATATCTCCCATATACCAGTGTTCCAACTTAGAAGTATTGCGGATTCAGGGATTTGCTAATATTAAAACGATTAATTTTTCACAATGGCCTAAACTTAAATTGGTTATATTGCACAATCTTGCTAGTCTTAATGACATTAAAACATTAGAAAAGATAGATATTAATGAATTATGTATTGATGATTGCCCCCAATTATTAAATATACCTACACTTGCAAGTAAAGTTAAGATTGAAAAGAAATAATAATAATATTCAAAAAAATTGATATTTGTGATATTTTTTATTTGAAACAGCACAAAGACTATCATGCAAGCCAGACCACAAACAAGAAGTTTATCATCTACAAAAGTGGAAAATATATCTGAAATAGAAGGTTTTACCAAACCAGAATATAATATAGCAATTATAGGAACAATTTCAAGTGGAAAAAGTACACTTTTAAATGCCATTTTTGGAAAAACATATAGTGAGATGAAAATTAGAAGGACAACAATGATACCAAGCCAATACAAGTTGGCTAAGATAGACGAATTACAATTAGATGTGATACAAGAAACAAATAATAAATTAAATGAAAAATATGCTGGTGATAAATTATGGGATGGTATTGAACTACCTGTATTTCAGGTGCCATCCCCTTATAAATTTAGTAAAAATTCAAAATATTTAGATATTGGAATATATGATATTCCTGGCTTAAATGACCAAAAAACAAAAGATATCTATTATAAATGGGTGCGAGACAATACCCAAAACTTTGATATTATTTATCTACTATATGATATTAATAGTGGTCTTAATACAAGTGATGAACTCGAACTTTTACAGCTTGTTTGTGGAATGATGTCTGCAAACAAGCGTATTAAAACAATTATTCTTGGAAACAAATGTGACTCACTCGTCTTAATGCCCGATGGAACCTTTAAGATGGAAGATGAACACCGTGATATTTTTGAAAAGCAAATGATACCTACAATTAAATCTCAAATGGAAACTCACAAAATTGATATTGAGCGTTATAAAGTAATACCCTTTTGTAGTCGTATGATTTATATTTATCGCACACTCAATAATTTAAGTCTAAAAGAAAAAATGAATATAATCAGTATTCTAAAAAACGCAGACAATTTTGATGAACTAAATAAATTGGGTTATCTTAATTTTAAACATCTGGAAGAAATTATGATTAACGATTTAGGTAAACTAAAATGGAATAGAATGCCCAATGAAAAAAAGGTAAAATTATTAGAAAAAATGCTGGCTATTAACAAAGAACCGTCGGAAAATGAAAATGAAGAAGTTATTGAAATGGCCGGAGGAAATTTACTATTTGATTTAACTCATAAATTTATGGATAAATCAGGAATTTTTGACAATATTATATTTAGACTATTTAGTCATTCTGAACCATTCGATAATATAAATGAAATGAAGAATATTCGAAATATAAAGATTAGTAAAAAATCAAATAAAAATAGGGATTTTCAAAAGAAACTAATTCAACAAGCAATCGACAATCTTTATATAGACGATATCTATTTTAAATATGATAACATTGATGTATGGTCTATTATGCTTATTGATATTCATGAAATACTTCAACAATATGACTTACATATTCGTGATTGTAAGATTATTTTTGAGCGTGGAAGGAAGGCATTAGATAAATATATTGAACAAAGCTGTGAACACATATTATCTAATTTATCGGATGATTTAATATTTGAACGAATCCCTGCAATATTAGACCCTTATTTACAAATCGTAGAAATATTGATGACTGAATCCAAAACAGTTAAAGAAGCTATTTATAAAATTCAAGAGAAATTGTATGATATATATATTACTATTATACAAAATTCTGTTAAGAAACATAGAGTTATTTCATTAGAATTTGCTATAATGTTAAAGGCATCTATTAATTTTAGTTTAGAACATTCATTAAAAACAGATATATTTCTAAAAATATATGACTCTATTATAGAGGACGGAGGGGATGTTAATATTGTCGGAATATTATCAGGACAATGTAATACCTATCGTTATTTGCTTGAAACTTTAAAATATATAAATAAAGAATTTAAAAATAATATTGGCATAAAATCAAGGATAATTTGTATTAAAAACAGAATATATGAGCAAAGCTTCAACAATTTGCCAGCACAAACTCTTACAATTGCGCAGACAACGCGTATTTTGCGTTTGGTTTATGATTTTGAAAATAATAATTATTATAAAATTCTTATGAAAACCATAATTGAGGGTAAGTATACTGAAACTACACCTATTCATATTGGAAGTGTTGAAAATGCAGTGCCACACATTAATTCGCATAGGATTTTAGAATTACCTATAACAAATACAAAAAAACAAGAGCAGACAATTGTTATTGAAGATAGTGATGATGATGGTGAAGTTTACGGCCGCCATTTGCAAATTGCAACTCCCATACGGCGCCATACGGCAAATGCCAAACATCGAGCACGCAAGCCTACCCAAAATCAGTCACTAACTTAATTCTGTAGACTAGTTGAAAGTTGAAACCAGCAGTTCCCTGCCCCCTGGACCGAGTGCCACTCCACGCCTGCAATCCTCGCCCATATGGTTTACGAGGGCGAATTCAAGGATGACAAATTTAATGGAAAAGGTAAGCTGACCCGTAATAATGGTGAATTTTACGAGGGCGAATTCAAGGAGGACAAGATGTGTGGAAGAGGCAAATATAACTGGCCCAGTGGTCAAGTTTACGAGGGCGAGTGGAAGGACGACAACAAGAACGGAAGAGGCAAGCAAACCTGGCCCAGTGGTCAAGTTTGCGAGGGCGAGTGGAAAGATGGAGTCTTTCAAAAATCTAATGATTTTCAAAAACTCGTTACTAAAGCTAATCAAAAACCTAATTTCCAAAGATATAAAAATGCATTATTAACAATTGTCACCATAAATAAGGATAACTATCCAATTTATCAATTTATAACCCCTTTTATCCCTAAATTGAAAAGTAATAGCTTTAGGTATTTCTATGAAGCATTACAGCTGCCTCAACGAAGATGTGATTGGGTCATATCTATAAATAACGTTGTTTCAGAAGCAGAAAGTGGAAATAATTACCTTACTGAAATGTTAGAACTAATAATTAGTAAATTCAGCATATGAATGCCTTTTAAAATATATATATCAAATATATATAATGAAAATTATAGATTATTCACCAACAGATGATAATTTATTTATAAGTTGTGATGATGGAATTGTAAGTGTGCATAATGAATTGGGTATAGTTTATACAAGTCGTGGTAAAGATATTGATGTGCAGTATGTATCTTTTTCACATGATAGCAATCATGTGTTGGTTGTATCCGAAATGCAAAACAAATTATCTGTAATGTCATATAATGATTTATTAACAGATATTGAAAATGTTGAAAATACCCGTTTTATTTTTGATACAAGCGGTCAGATTATTGATTTTGTTGTATCTCCAAATAAAAATCAAGTTGCTATATTATTTAGTGTTCAAGACCGTTTTTTCGATAGTGTAAATGGACTAACGCGTATTCCTAAAGCAAACCATAAAAAACGATTTCTTCATGTTTATGATTTTACACCTGGTAATTCTAGATTAATTTTTGAAAAACTTTTTGTAAATATAGATATTGAAATATCACTTTCTGAAATTGATACTATTGCAATTAGCGTCAACCGTAGCCATGTTGATTTTGATGATATATTTATTTATAATCTAAATAATGGTGATATGGTATATACTTCTGAACTTTCATATACTATTATCTCTATGAAATATTTTCCGGAATGTGACCTATATCATAACACATTACTTTTAATAATATTGGATAGTGATGAAAATACACAAATGCATATAGTGAAAGCGGATAATTTTGAAATTATATTTAGTCGAATTATCGAAGATTCTTGTTATTCAGTAGATATATCACATAATACGCAAATAGCTATAAGCACGGCTAATAGTGGTGTGTTATATTTTAAAACACCAACTGATGAGCCAATACAACTTTTAGCTGATAAAATTATTCAACATTTAAGCTTTTCTTCTACTGGCGGCAAATTAGGAGTTGCATCTATTGTAAAAATAGTAAATAGTCAAAAATTCTATGATATTACTATTTTTAATCTTTTAGGGGATGAAGATGAGGACGATGATAATTCTGAATCGGAGACAGATGAGGACGATGATGATTCTGAATGGGAGACAGATGATGATTTTGAAGATTCTGAATTTAAAATTAATGACCCAGAATTAGATATGGTTATTCCAATACAACCAACGAATGATACTAAATTAAAAATACATAGTTCCGACCAATGTTTTGATATAATGGACACTAATACCGAAATAATGATTGGAAATTATTTAAGTAATACTCCTGATAATATAGATAATATAGTTATATTTTATAAACAACAGTTTAATGATAAATTTTATGCAATATGTTTAACATTTACTGCTTTAAAAAAATTTTTAACAGAACCAATAAATATATTTTATGGATGTGATGGTAGAGAAGATTTAGACTCCTATTCTTTAGAGCCATTCCAATACCTTAAAATATTTTCACATACTCAAACTATTTTTGTTAGCTATAGTGATATAAAACAAAAATATATGCAAAGACAAAATATGATATTTTTAGATTATCATGAGAGAGTCGAAAATACTATATCATTCGAGGCAAGTGCTTCGAAAAATCATTTTAGTGCCTGGCATTGTCAAGAAGGCACAAGTATTGATGTTTTTAAAATTATTTTTTAAGGTTTTACCATGTATAGATTTTATATATAATTTAAGATATCGCTTTTTCAAGAAGTGGTCAATAAGTAGCAGTGATAATCATAAACAATGATGAAGTTTTATTATAATAATATTTTTTTATAATAAAACCTTTTCATATTTGATTTAACGAAAACTCACACAGGTTACCGCGTATATGCCTAATTGTTCTTTATTTATTTTTTTTAATTAAAAATTAAGTATTTTAATTAAATTTATACTATCCCTACCATCGTGTATTGTATATTTTTTTTAGAATATTTAATGCAATATTGAAGTTTTATTATATTAATATTTTTTTATAATAAAAGTTCTTCCTATATTTTTTTCAAATGTGATTTACCTAAAACCACCATATGGTCCCCTAGCCATGCGTGTTTGTTCTTCTGAAATTCTTTTCTGTTCAGCATGCCAGTCAGCGGCTTTGATACCTGGAACTAAAAATGTCTTTCTTATATAATTTGGTGGGTCATTTATAGGATATTTATATAGTTCCCAACCGTTTTGCACTAATAATTGTTTTTCTTGAGGGGTTAACGGAGTATCATTCATTAATCTAAGTCTTAAATATTCGTTTTTATCATACATTGGCGAGCTTGCTTTCTCACTATAGTTTGATAACTCTTCTGAATTCCAACCATTTTTTTCTAACAGTTTTTTTTCTTCATTAGTCAATTCATCTATTGCGTATCCACTTGATAAAACTCTGGGACCTCCAAATACATAAGGAGCAACTACAGGTTTAGCTTGAGCTTGAACAGCAACTGCGGGTTTAGGTTGAGCTTGAACGGCAACTGCAGGTTTAGGTTGAGCTTGAACGGCAACTGCGGGTTTAGGTTGAGCTTGAACGGCAACTGCGGGTTTAGGTTGAGCTTGAACAGCAACTACAGGTTTAGCTTGAGCTTGAACGGCAACTGCGGGTTTAGGTTGAGCTTGAACGGCAACTGCGGGTTTAGGTTGAGCTTGAACAGCAACTGCGGGTTTAGGTTGAGTTTGATTGGCAACTACAGGTTTAGGTTGAGCTTGAACGGCAACTGCGGGTTTAGGTTGAACTTTAGCGGCAACTGCAGGTTTAGCTTGAGCAACTTTTTTTGTAGCAACTCGAGATTTAGGTTGAGTCGCAACTACAGGTTTTTGTGTAACTTTTCTTGAAACAACATATGTTTTTTTAACTTTTTTTTTAGATATTCTTTCAGGATTATTACTGTAACTAAGTCTTTTATAGTGATTTTCCTTTAAACCACATCTTTTGTTAAAGACTTCGCATAAATCAGAATTTTCAGCTTGATTACTTGTTTTTTTACAGCTTCTTCTAGCATTAGTGCGTTTCCCTTTTGGTGGTAAAACGCTATAAGAACAGTATTCCGTTTCCATGTTTTTATATATTATGTTAATTTTTTTTTTTAGTTATAATAAATTTATTAATAATAAATACAATTTAATAAAATGTTAGAACTAAATATCAACATATCTTAAAAAACTATATATCAATAAAAGAAATAATAAAAAAAATATATATTTCATTATAGTATAATGAAAATTATTGATTATTCACCTATTAATGACCGTATATTTTTAACTACTATTAATGGTGAAATTGAAATATACGAAGATGAACTCCATACGATTTATACGATTTATAAAGGTATAGAAAATAAAATAATTAATTCGGCATCTTTTTCACATGATGCGCAACATGTGATATTTGTTGATCAAGATGGAAAGCAATTAAATATAATTTCATATGATAATTTATTACAATATAATTTTAATTATATTTTTAATTTTAAAACAGATTTCATAATAGAAGATTATGCGGTATCTCCTAATAAAAATAGAATAGCCATTCTTTTTAGGCTCCGTCACCATATAAAACATTTTATTGATAGACAAAGATTTATGCCTGATGCTGACCCAAATAATTTACTATTGCATGTGTATGATTTTACACCCGGAAATTGCCGCTTAATATTTCGCAAATATGTAAATGGTATAGCAAATATAGCATTTTCCCAATTAGATACAATTGCAATTATTGGCGAATTTAATGTTGAAGGCCGGGATTGTGCATTAAATATTTTTGATTTAAATAATGGTAGGTTAATTGATTCAGGTTATGAAATAGACACTGTTCTTTTTGTAACTTTTTATCCGGAAAGTGAAGATAATCATAATAAACTACTTTTAATAACACAAGACGCAGACGATATAGCAAATCAAACTTACACAATTGTAGCGAGACCAATAAATAATTTACACTTAATAGAAACTATAACTGTAGAATCTGATATAAATTGTATATTTATAAAAAGAGATGGTGAAATAGCATTAGGAACAAATGATGGAATAAAATTTATTAAAATAGATGGTGCTGCACCCTTGAATAGACATCTTTTTTCTGGTAAAAATATTGTGCAAATAACATATTCTCAAACTGAAAATTGTATAGGGTTTGGGGTACTAGACCATGACCAAATATATAAATATGTTCAAGTTTTTAATACAAGTTTTAATCGGATTACATTTAATGATGAAATGGACAGTAGTGAAGACGAAGAAGACGAAGATAATGAAGACAGAGAAGACGAATATGAAGATGAAGAAAGTGTATACGAAGAATACGAAGAAGACGAAGATGATGAAGACGAAATATTGATTAATCCAGCTGACATAAATAAATGTATTGTTCCTCCTACCAATCCTGAGAAATTACAAATATATGGTAATACAAATTGTTTTGACACAATTCAATTAAATGAAGAAAATATTGGAGAATATCTTAGTGCTGATAGTGATAATATAGTTATCTTTTATAAACAAATAGAAGATGTCGATTTTTTAGCAACTTGCCTTTCATTTACAGGTCTTAGAAAATATCTACAAGACCCTAAATATGGATTTTATACATGTTTGGATGGTAAAAATATTAGAACTTATATAGATGACGAGCCTGATTTTTTAAAGATACCTACTCATACCCAAACAATTTTTGTAAGCTACGCAGATATAAAACAAAAGTATATACAAAGGCAAAATATGATATTTTTAGAATATAATGAACGAGTAGAAACTACAATAACATATGATGCAAGTATTACTATGAATTTTGTAAGTAGTAATCATTGCCAGGATGGCTCTATTATTGATGTGTATCGTATAATTTTTTAATAATTTTTTACTATTATTTTGCCAAGTCAAGAAGAGCTAAGTTTGGTGGTCGTATAGGTAGAAAAACGAGACGCCATAAAAATATAATTCTATTTTTACATTAAATATAATATACCAATAAAAGTAAAATCTTCAAATATAATATAATAATAGTATGTCTGAATCTCAAAAATTTAAGGTCGGTGATTT
>Ga0114970_10000308_pt1 | contig 35677 bp, 45 predicted proteins | sample M_140205_XF_Meta_FD_87030 | JGI IMG/M metagenome (GOLD analysis project Ga0114970, IMG submission 87030) | Freshwater microbial communities from Lake Montjoie, Canada to study carbon cycling - M_140205_XF_MetaG | ecosystem: Environmental > Aquatic > Freshwater > Lake | place: Lake Montjoie... | reverse complement strand
ACAGTACAAGTATATGCTATGGAAACTTACCATTCATAGCATCTACTTGCCACTTGGTCAATGGTTCCTTTGCTCCTGTTTGGTAATGTATCCACGTTGAAGGTGTATGCTCATTATTGAAGGTCACGTTCACTTGCTTGTCTCCATCGCTAGTATACTCCCCGTAGTGCCGCGACGCATTTGGATTTGACCCAACTAATACAAACTTCACAAAGCACTCAGCACAATAATGATGCTTGACCGGATACTCTTTTCCATTGACAAACATGGTCGTACACTGCACGGGCTTTTGAATGCGATGATTGTAGCGCCTGTAACCATAATTCCATACATACTCACATACTGCTTCAGTATCGTAGTAGCAGTTTGCGTTTGCACAGTCACCCATTATATACTGATTCTCAAAACGCTTGTCAACATAGCGCTCAGTAAACACTCCATAGTGTGCAGCCACCATTTGCCCCGCAATGTAAAACTGGCTCACACATTTGCTAAATAACACACACGTCTCCTTGAAGCTTACAAGATAGTCTTTGTCTCCAAGCCGGTCAACAATGAGCGCAATGAGCTCGCTTGGCAAGTCGCAAATGTTGAGCTCGCAAGCTTGGCACATCATCATCTCTCTTTGCTCTTCTCTCTTTTTGACCGGGATATAAATAAATGACAAAAAAAAGTAATCAATTTTTAAAAAGTATAACAAAATTTATAAAAATGTTGTTATAGCATTTAATTATTAGTTTGTGCTTTAGCTTTTTCCTCCTCTTCTTTTAAACGCAAATCTCGTTGTAAGCAATAGCGCGCCTGCTTTTCTTGTGTGCGCTTTTCTTGATTTGCTCTCTGCCTTGCACTCCGGTCTTTTTTCACTTGTTGTTTGAAGCAGTCACAACAATAATGTGACATAACAGTAAATTGCTCTCCATTAACCAGCATTGTTATTATATTTAACGTAGGTGCTATAGTTGACGCCATATGGTCTTCATTAGGTTTATATATAAGTGTGTGAGCATGCCAAATATGTTTTATTGCGCTTTGTTTCTTCTGACTACAGTTGGGGTTGATACATTCTTGACACTGCGTTGGAACAAAATTTTCAAAAAACTCCTGATACGGACGGTCGTGGTGAAGCGGATTTATAGCAACCGAAAATGAAACTTGGTTACTTGTTTTAACACTTGTCATAGTTGTTTTTTTTGGTATTATAAATAATTGATAAAAAAATCAATTTTTTTATAGCACTAATAGAAATTAATCATAATAACTATTTAAAAGACGCACCTGCCTCTCAGTTAATGGAGCATACCAATCTCTAGCACAATCATACCAACTAGAGGGTTGTGTTGTGTTAAAGGTTACAACTACTTGTTGTATTCCATAACAATAACTTCCGTAATGTTGCGCAACCTTTTTGTTGTTTCCTACTAAAACGTGTCTTTTAAAGCATTCACAACAATAAGGCGAGCGAAACATGAATTTTTTCTTATTAATTACCATTAAATTTGTGTTTTGCGCATCTTGTTTTCCGTGTACATAATCAAGCCCATTGTGAGCTTCCCATATGTATACACACGCATTTTCTGTTTCCTCTTTGCAACGCTCATTTACACATCTTGCCATATACTTACGATGTGGATTATAGCTCATTAACTCATATGGATTAAATCTGCTAAACAACACAGCAAACATCTCCTTCACAACAGCAAATTTTGAAATTAACTTAGACAATGACTTACAAGTAATGTTTAGACCAATTGCATATTCATAATTGCCGAGTTTTTTAATAATGAGTGTTATAATGTCGCTTGGTAACTCGCAAATGTTACTTACGCTCATCATTTTTAAAGCTTTAATTATTTTGTTAATAGTGCAAAAATAATAAAAAAAGTATCAATTTTTTAAATAAGACTAACCAAGCATTTTAATTTGAAACTTGGTTAGTGGTTGCACAGTGCCTGTTCCATAATAAGATGTTGAAGATGGGTATGGTGCTCTATTAAAAATCACGTGCACATTTTGTTGACGTCTGTCATAAGAAGTCCAATAGCGATGCGATGCATTCTTATTGTTTCCCACCAAAACATATTTCTTAAAGCACTCGCAACAATAATGAGACCGAAAACTATATTCCTTTCCATTAACCCACATTGTTGTTTCATTCAATGCTGGTTGTCGTTCAGTGTGTTTGTATGTTTTTGAGCGAGCCTCCCATATGTGTACTACTGCCATTTCCGTTTCCTTGATACAGTTAGGATTTATACAGTAAAGTCGCTTGGTATAAACGAACTTCTCAAAAAACTCACGCAACCTCTCTCTTGCGACCGAAAATGAAACATGGTCGCTTGATAAGATGCTAGACATAGTTGTTTTTATAACTATAAATAAATGTAAAAAAAAAATCAATTTTTTTGAAGCAAGACATACAACACACTAGCCTCATTCACTCACTAAGCATGCAAAGTTGTCGCTTGCTGAGCACTTCATTCTGTTTTGTAATACTATTGTACCATGTAGAAGGCCGGGGCTCATTATGAAAGTACACTTCTACCGCTTGAACTCCAGGACAATAATTTCCATAGTGTTGCGAAACAAGCTTGTTGTTTCCCACCAAAACATGTTTCTTGAAACACTCGCAACAATAATGAGACCTGAACCAATGCTTCACTCCGTTCACACGCATGATTGACATGTTCAACGCCGGCTGCCGTTTATTGTGTTCGTAGGTTACCGAGTTAGCCTTCCATATATATAGCACAGGGCCTTCTGTATCCTCTATGCAGTTAGGATTGATGCAGTATATGCGCTTGGTCGGAACGAACTTCTCAAAAAACTCCTGCAACCGCACTTGTGCGGCTGAAAATGAAACATGGTCGCTTGACAAATCGCAGATGCTGCTTGTCATAGTGCTTGTGCTTGATATAGTGCTTACTCTTTGATTGCTTTGTTCTGGAGGCTATAAATAAATGACAAAAAAAAGTAATCAATTTTAAAAAAGTATAACAATATTAATATTAATATTAATAGAAATAAAAAAAGTATTCAAATTTTTTTGTAGCACATACAACGCACTAATTAGTCATTTGCCAACATATATTCCTGAAGCTCGGTAAGCACGTGATCCTCTCCTGTTTCACGATTATGCCACGTAGAAGGCCAGGGCTCATTATGAAAGTATACTTCTACCTCTTGAACTCCGTCACAATAACCCCCATAGTGTTGCGAAGCATTCTTGTTGTCTCCCACCAAAACATGTTTCTTGAAGCACTCGCAACAATAATGACTCTGAACCCAATGTGGTTTTCCGTTTACCCGCATGGTTGTAATGTTCAACGCCTTCTGCCGTTCATTGTGTTCGTAAGCCAGTGAGCGATTCTCCCATATATATAACACAGCGCCTTCTGTTTCCTCTATGCAGTTTGGATTGATACAGTATTCACGCTTGGTCGGAACGAACTTCTCAAAAAACTCCTGCATCCGTGCTCGTGCGACTGAAAATGAAACGTGGTCGCTTGAATTAGTGCTTGTCATAGCTCTCTTGTTCTTTGCTCTGTGCTTTTTGTGGAGGCTATTAATAAATGCTGAAAAAAAGAAATCAATTTTTAAAAAGTATAACAACAATATAAATAAGCACTAGTTATTTTGATTGCTTACTTGCTGTCTCTTAGCCAACCACGCCAACACCTGTTCTCTTACTGCTTTATCTGCTGCTCTATGTGCTGCTGCTTTAGCTACTGCTGCTTCATATGCTGCTGCCTCTTCAGCTGCTGCCTCTAGAGCTGCTTCATATGCTGCTGCCTCTTCAGCAGCTGCCTCTAGAGCTGCTTCCTCTAGAGCTGCTGCCTCTAGAGCTGCTTCCTCTAGAGCTGCTTCCTCTAGAGCTGCTGCCTCTTTAGCTGCTGCCTCTTTAGCTGCTGCCTCTTTAGCTGCTGCCTCTTCCCAGTCTCTTGGAAATTTCTCAAGTAATAATAAGTCTTTATACAAATCACTATCATTTACAAATAATCCTAATTTTTTTGCGTTAATTATAATTTCGTTATTTAATTTTTCAATATTAATTTCATAGTTAATATAATATAATTTATCTAGCATTTTTGCAATACCAGTCATCATAAAATCGGTATGATCACGATGTCCTTTTCTCTCATACTTTTGTTTGTCTCGCCTGATAAGTTGTTCAGTTTCACGAATATTAATCATCTTTTTAATGAGAAGTTTAAGTTTTTTTTCACAGTTCTCTTTATCATCTTCTTCTTCCTCTTCCTCTACTTCTTCTTCTTCCTCTACTTCCTCTACTTCTTCCTCTTCCTCTACTTCCTCTTCCTCTACTTCCTCTTCCTCTTCCTCTTCCTCTTCCTCTTCCTCTTCTTTAATAACTTCCTCTTCTTCTTCTTCATTCAAGAGTTCTTCTTCCTTAATAATTTGAATAAGTTGTTTTACACTTAACACAATACTTAAAGCTGTGCTATAAATAATAAGGAAACACATAATAACAGAAGTTATGTTAATTTTTCCATAATTAGAGTCATTATTAGACACATTAAGACTTATGTAGGCGCACGTTTGGACTTCCATAGTCACTATAATTAGTTATTTAAGAGAGAAAAAACAATCAATTTTTTTTAAATCATTATATAAATATATACTTACATCTCGCATAAGTTATGTTTACTTCATCTATATAGTCATAATTATGCTTAACATTTCTCAAGTCTCCAACTAAAACAAATTTTTTCAAGCATTCGCTACAATAATGTGTATTAAATTTATACTTTTGCTCATTAATTAAGGCTGTTGTTTGTTTTAAGGCAAATTGCTTAATATGAACGTAACTATCATAACCATTGCGATAATGTTTATCAAATACTGCCTTAGTATCATCAGCACAATTAATATTAATACAAAATGTTCTTGGTGAAAATAGACTTAGTTTGTAAGACAACATAAGTCTAGCAATTGACAAGCGTGACACACTATTATAGTTAGCTTTACATGTCCTTTTAAGCAACGCAAGATAACTATAGTGTTTTATTTGACCTATAATAATTTGAATAACATCATTGTAAAGGTCGCAAAAAGCGAGAACCATATTTTATGCTCATTAAATAGATGCCGAAAAAAAACAATCAATTTTTTTTGGGTTTAATATGTTAATGCCTTAAAATATTATATTAACTTCTTCAGAGTTTTGATAATTTTCTATTACATTTGAGTTAGAACCAACTAACACAAACTTTTTCAAGCACTCGCAACAATAATGAGACTTAATATTATAATATTTCGCATTAACTATAATAATTGTAGCATTCAACGCATATTGTCTTGAATGTAAATAGCGAGTATAATAATAGTTATGAGTAAATGTGAAAACATCATAAGTGTCATCATAACAATCAACATTTATACATAAATCGCGAAAACTAAACAAACCAAGTTTAGTAGACAACATTTGCTTAGCAATAGCAAAAACACTAATAGATTTATGTAGCGACTTACACGTTGTTTTAAGTTTTGCGAGAAATATATAGTCTTTGAAAAGATGACCGCATATAATCTCTCCAACATCGTTAGGTAATTCATTAATATTTAAATAGTTACAAGGTGTGCATATCATTAGTATATTTATACTTATTTATAATGAAAAAACAAGTATAAATGTACAATCAATTTTATTAATATATTATAAAACTTAGCATTAGCCCTGGTTGCTTAAATAATTGACTGCTTTAAGGAGTATTTTTTCTTCATCATTTATTTTTTGAAATATAATATTTTCATTTAAATATAGCGTAATAAAACTGTGATTATAGCCTTTTAAAACAAGCGCAATTCCTTTGTCGTGTATTTTAATATCGCATAAAATAGAGCCATTGGTTATTTTAATGTGCTCTATTTTTTTTAAATTTACCCATCGTATATTTCGCCCATATTTTAAGTCTTTTATGTTGTCAACATACATATAACCGTTTAATTTTTTATGAAAGCTTTTTAAATCGTCGCGCTTAAGACCGAGTTCTTGTAATATTTCATTTTTCTTGCGCTTAATTTCTTGAATATTTGTATTTATAATATTTAAATTGTCATCATTTTCTAATGCGCGCTGAAGGAGTTCTATATCCATAGCTTATTAAATAAAACATATATTTTATGCTTTAATATGTTTTAATATATATATTAAGTTTAACTATATTTTGTATTTATTACCCAATATTAATCATTATAGGTTTTGTATTGTAAAGAAAACACACCCGGTGTATATGTATTTAGTCGTAGGTTCCATCGTGGACTCCATGAAAACACCCGGATTATATACTCATGGTTATCCGTGTATTTCTTTAATTAACTCAGTATGTTTACTTTTAAATGTTGCCAATTCATCTATATATTCTTCATTTTCTTTATGCGTAGAATTGTAAGTAGAATTGTAATCATTTATTAATTCTATAACGTAGGACAAGTTGGATATTAAAGTAGATCTATTATCTGAATCCATATTCATAATTTTAATGGTTTCACTTAATTCCTTACTCAGCCGCTCTTTCTCAGTTCGTAGAGTTTTTAACTGTTTATAGTAACCATTGCTGTCCATAAATTTTTGTACAGAACCTTGCTCCCTATACTTGGTTTCAAGGGAACGCAGATCCTCTTCTTTTGCATTAGTCTGTTCTCTAAGTTCTTTCTCTTTTGCTTCTGTGTTTTGAATTAGAGCTTTAACCGCTGGACGATTATTATCAAAATTGAATATCATTTTGTTATTGTGAGATACATTATCTTCTATGGTCTTTTTTCGCATTCTCCTCATATATGCTACTATATTTTCATCATCATCATCATCACCCCCCCTATAATGTCTCATTTTTCTACGTGTCTTTATTCTTTTATTACGTGTTTTACGCTTTTTGTATAATGTATGTTTCCTAAATCTCATTTTTATATAATATAAAAATATAAAAATATAAAAATATATATGTTTTATTTATAAAATAACTCATAAGCTTCGTCAAATTCTTCACTTGTAATATGTTTTTGTCTACTAAGAATATGATTTTTATCATAACAATAGCTGTCTTCACTTCCCGAATCAATGTCCATATCTAAAATAAACCTTACACAAAAATGGGCTGTTAAATGTTGAGTGTTAAGCACCACTTTTTTATTTAAATAATGCATATGCTTTGTTAAAACTGCAATACTATATTGTGTTCCACATAAATCAAAATCACTAATTTTTTCATTACAATAAGTCTCCATTTTATACTTTATTAATATAAATTATAAACTATAAACTATAAACTATAAACTATAAAAATTAGTTTTCAATTTTTTTCAATTTATTTTTTCCCTATTTAATATTTAAACACACTTAAATAATGAATTACGTGTTTTATTTTTAGGGCATTTAGCATTACAACGCTTTGTAATGTGATTATAATCTTTATTTTTGCTTATACAGTGTTGCTTTTTAGCAATTGAAGAATCATTAACTATTATACTTGTGTTATGCTTCTTTCTTGTTACACTGGCGCTATTATTACTAGTCTTCTTACTATTGTCTTTTGCTAAATTCATTTTAACGCATCTAAAGCTCTTATTTCTAATAAATCCTGTTTTGCACTCAGCAACGCATCTGTTTGTAGAAGGATTTAGCACTGGCTTAGTAGGAGGGCAAATTTTGGCTAAGTCGGCTTTAAATTCTTTTTTCTTTATTTTTTCTATAGCATCAATAACTTCAGGGGAGGGTTGTGTGGCCTTCTTTAAATAACAATCGTGTTTTTTTAGTAAGTTAACATACTTTTCTTTAAGTTGAAGTATATTAATATTTCTCTTGGATACATCATATTTAATATAACCAAGCAACAATATACTAAACTCCTCAAAAAATGAGCGGGGAATAGCTTCTTTTTTCAGTCCACTATTTTTACCATTTAAAACAGATGTCATATTTAATAATGCTAAAGACAAGCAATAAATATCAAATGATTTTTGTAAATAGCTAATAAAGTTCTCGTGTGTTTTAAAATGAGCTTTAACTTTGGTGCACTTAAATTTAGTAGAATCAAACGAATATTTATTTGAGCAACTATTTTCGGGAGCATAATAACTGTGACTTATTCCTAATCTTTCAGTATTTGAGCTACATCTTTTTGCAAATCTTTTGAAGTTTGTCATCAAGCCAAAGTCAATATATTTTGCTCTACCATTATTTACATTATATACCATATTGGCTAATTTAATATCTCTATGCATAATTTCGTTAGACTGAAAAAAGAGAAGTCCATCAAACAACTTTATTAATGAGGTCAAAAAGACTTTCTTTTCATCTAGGCTTTGTAGCATAAATACTTTAGTTATATAGTCATATATACTTAAGCCTCCGTCTTCTAATAATAACATTCGTAAATCATCCTTACTATTATTAAACGCGTTTTTAACTTTTAGCGTTTTACATTTTTTAACGCTAGCATTAAAATTTTTGTCTAATAAAGGCTTGCACAATAACGGACCAGTTATTGCATATTTATCTAAACCTTCTATATTATTTATTGCGCTATATTCATCATTTTCATTAATAGCATGCTCTCTAGTCATTATTTTGGATATTTTATTAACATAATCTTGCTTAGCAAGATTTTTAGTTTCATTACATAAAAGAGGCGGTTTTAGTACACAACCATATGTACCTTCACCAACAACTTTAGATGTCATTATATATAACTAATTATAAAAATTATGAAAAATATAAAAATTATGATTAATTATGTAAATATTATAATTAATTATATATAATGACAAATGAAAATAACATTCAAAAATAACAATATATATTATTATCATTATAAAATAATTCGCGGTGAATTAAGTTTTGTGTTAGTTCCTATTGGTGTTGTATTAATATATTATCTAAATGATTATATAAAATATGTAAGTTTAATTTTCTTATTGGTTGGATTAGTTGGATTAATTGATAGTTACTATAAAATAATACAGGAGAAATTAGTAGGTTTTTTTATTCTTGTAATAATTATGCATTTAGTAGGTTTTTATCCATTATTAAATGTTAAAAAATACTTTGAATATAATAATATTATATATGCATTTGGATTACTAGCATTTTTAATAATATATTTTTTACATTATTGGCCATATGCTGTATCTAGAAAAGTTGTACTTTTAATAATAATACTATTATATTCAAGTTATACATTATATCATAAACTATTAAAAAAAATTAAACTATAATAAACTATAATAAAATATAATAAAATATAATAAAATATAATAAAATTATATTAATATATAATAAATAATAAATGCTTTTCGAGTTTAAACATTTGAGAGAAATGGATATGGGGTATTTTGAACATATGTTTATTTCTTTAAATTATGTTGCTATATTGTTTATTTCAGCTTTTAAAGCGCTCATTCACTCATTTATACCGGACTTATTTGAAACTTCTACAACTCAATGCGTTGTAGAAATTAATAATAAGTTAAATAAACACAATACAAAAAGAGTATAAAAAATGGATTGGTATGTTTATTTAACTCATTTTTTCAATGTTTCACTTCTTAAAAATATTTTGTATACTTATTTAGTTCATTAATAATAGCGTCACTTCTTAAAATAATGTCTTTTTCTTCAAAAGTGTCATAATCTTTAACTATGTTTCTTGATGTCATATAACTGCTGCTTTCATATGACATCTTCTTTTTGTTATATGGTTTACAACCTAAAGAACTATTGCCCTTATGACCATTGAGACTATTTTTTCCTTCTAATAAAGTCAGATTACCGATTGTATTCATTAATGACTTATCTAATAACTTTGTTATATCTTTTTGACAATAAATATGTTCGAGAGAGGTTGCTAGTGGAACAATATGTCTGTCATTACTAATACAAGTTTCATAAAATAGTAATAAATATGTAGCATTTATTGCTGTAAACTCCATGTTCTTTAATTCTATTTTATAGTTTTCCTCACATATTTTGATATCTTTATTTTTATCAAGACATAAGAATATTTCTTTATAGTAATCATATTTATTATCTTTAATACATTCATTTGCTATTCTAAGAAATTCATTAGAATAACCTAAATTATTGAAATTTCTAGTTTTAAACTGAATATTTCTAAAATACCATTTAGTCAGTAGTTTAATTAATTCAACATTAACTGTTTTAGTAGTATAAAATATAGGTAATAAACACCACATATATGCTTCCCAATTTAAACAAATTCTAGGTTTGTTATTAACAAGTCTTCCATATTTATCATTACTGATTTTATCCATAATTTCAAATAATGTTTCTACAATTTTGAAAAATTTATTTAGTTCTTTATAACTATCTTTGTGGTCAATAATAGGTTTAAATAATTCATCAAGATCTATTGTTCTTGCTATTTCTTTATTATATAATTGAATTGCAATATCAAACAGTTTCTGTCCAAAACCTTTCTTATATATAGCATTTTTTTTATGTTTAAACATCTCCCATTTTTCATATACTTCAACCTTTTTGTCATCGGGTATTTCGACTAGAATAGCATTTTTAACTATATCCAAATCTTCTACTTGCATGCCTCTATTATTTTCCAATTCAAATATTATACTAACATATAATGGATCATTACAATTATAGAATTGAATATCAATGTCATCTAAAATAAATTTATACAATTCAATCATTCTTGTTACACTATAATCTTTGCTAATTAAATAATCATATATAATTATATAAGCATCATATAATTTTGTAGTTGGTTTTGGATTATTATAATCATGCTTATTAGTTAAATGTTCAATAAATTTACTCTTGCTAGATATTTTTGCATTACAGTGTTTACAAATATATTTTTTCTCTTTGTGTTCGTCTTCATTTTGGTCTTCGTCTTCATTTTCGTCTTCACTTTCATCTTCATGCTCGTGATCATGTTCGTTATTATCAGGTACTATAAAATCTCTTGTATTAGATACAAATTCTAAACAAGAATGAATATTATTATTAAATATATTTATTAGACCTTCCATATCATTTGGATTAACACAATAAATTGTTGGAATTATATTAACATTGTATTTTTCTTTAAGTTTTTCTTGTTCAGAAGTCAATTTATCTATGAGAGTATCTACTGCTAGTAGATCAATAATTTTATTTTTTAATTTAGGTACTAAATTTCCTATTGCTATAAGCATTAAAATGGTAGTTAATATTCTCTGTTGACCATCAAAAATTTGATTTACATTGTTATAATTTAAATTATAAATTGAACCCATTTTTTCAACATATTTTTCTTCTTTAAAAATTCTAAATATATCATCTAAAAAGCGAGTTATTTCTTTAGCTTGCCAAGAATATTCACGTTGATTCATTGGAATACATAGAGACATTCCTAGTATTGTTCTCCACGACTGTTGATTTGTTGTATATGGTTTAATCCTTTTCATTGTTATTTTATTGTTATTTTAATAATTTTAATAAATTATAAAAAATCAATTTTTATTATTTATAAAAAGCAATACACAACGATTCTGAAAAAAATTGATAACTTAGATACAAATATATAGAAATATGTATAAATATATATTAGTAACAAAAAATGCTTAATGCTGATGTATTGATTAAGAAAATGAAAAAAAATATAGAGCTAATTGTTATGAATGAATCTAATATAACAAAATATTTAGATTTATATAATTATCCAATAAACCATTATGAAACTATGGATGAATATATTTTGGACAACTATAATTATGAATTATTTGGAAAAAATGAGAAGTGGGCAGAGCTTGAAACTATTGGACATAAAGAATTTCAACATTTTATACATAGCATTATAGTTATATCATATAGCTATAATAATTATAATGAAGTACTAACGTGGATACGAGAGGAAGATTATTATAAATTAATAAGTTTATATGCATTAAGTATATCGTATAATATTATTAGAAATAATATTAATGCTATTAAAATGGCATGGTTTACTAATGATAAAACACATCAAGCCAATGAATGATGTTTAAAAATTATGCTTATAAGTTCATTAGCAAAAAATTGATAGAACTACTGATTTAATAGACAATTAAGATTGTTATACTATTTTAGCAATATTAATCCTTAATTAAAATTTTTTTATTTTCTATATATAATATATATAGAATGTTAAATCGGTCAAAAAAGAATTATAGCCGTTATAATGCTCTATCTGGTCGTTCTAGAAATACTCGTCGTAAACGTAATAATTATAGAAAAAAATTTGGTGGTACAATAACACTTTCAAGACGACTCACAAGTCCTAGATTACGACTCGCAAGTCCTAGATTACGACTCACAAGTCCTAGATTACGACTCGCAAGTCCTATATTAACAAGTCGTAGTAGACATCTTCGTAATTAAAGATTACAAGTAATTGACAAATTGACAAATTGATAAATTGACAAATTGACAATAGATTTTTTATAAAGTATAAATAGTAAAGTTGATTAGTTAAATAAAATTGATTAGTTAAATATTTATTTATTTATGTACTATTAAAGGTTTAATATGGTATCATCAGCGCTAGTTTTAATGAGTTTGTTATCTAATCATAATGTTAAAACTAATATGTTTGACATAGAATATTTAAAGACACAAGAGAAAAATAGACTTCAACAATTTAAGAAAGAACGAGGAGCACATAATACTGGTCAAAAAAGAGAATACAAAGCGTTGATGTTTTCGAGCAAAACTCAAAATATGCATAATTTAAATAATTTTAAATATTATTTAAATTATAATATTATGAAGGAACACAAGCGTTAAATAAAGAAAGTATAATGGAGCTTTAGTTATTTTTTTTCCATTATTAAATTTTTAATATAATTAATAATAATAATATTATAATAATATTATATTAATTATATAATAAATTATTAATAATGAGCGTAGCTAATAATTATTATAATGTAGAGTTACATAATTTTGATAAGCAAAATTCTATAAATAGCGAGATATCAGATAGAAACATTCCTTCAGGTGGAATTACTATGAATTTTTCATTTAGGCCGGTGAATACCAAATATACATTTATGCCAACCGTTGCTCCGTTATTAAAAGCACTAGAACCTATACAAAATTATAATAATTATGACACTAGCTCTATTTTCTTTCCTGGAACTAGAAAAATGCATTTTTGCGGGTTTGCTTCTAATATAGATAGTGAGTCTACTTTGAGAAACCAGTTCTTTGCTCTTCAAAAAGCTGACCAAAAAGTATATGTTCCACCTAGCACCAGTGATTTATATGTAAACAACATTAATTTTGTAACAAAAAATGAGAATTTAGATAGTCATTTATTATTTAGAGAAGAACAATTTCAAGACTTTAATCCAAATAGATTTCCAACAATGGGGAATGAATTATTTTATAATTCGACACGAGTTCAATTAAAAAATATAAAATAAATTTATAGTAAAATGCTTAATACTAGCACAAATTTAAAGGAAACTAAGGAAAATAAGAAAAATAAGGAAAATAAGAAAAATAATAAAAAATCAAAGCAATTAAAAGTTGTAAGTATAGATTTAATTGAACAAGTAAAAGAAAACGAAAAAGAAATAGATAAATTAGAAATTGAGAGATTAGAGCACGAAAGGTTAGAGCACGAAAGGTTAGAGCACGAAAGGTTAGCAAAACAAAAAACCGAATTAGCAATAAATAATATAGACTTACTTTATTTTGCAAATCAAAACCAAAACCATGCTCTTAAAACAAATAAATTAGAGCAATTACTAAGCACTAATTATTTATTAAAAGATATTTATAATAATATAGAAGAAAACATTGCCATTTACAAAGAGCAAATAATTAAATATAATGAGACAACTTTAGAAAAACTTATAGAAAATAATAGTAAAACAACAAGCGGAGAGAAATATAAGCTTTATTATTTGTTATATGTATTAAATTTAATAACTTATTTAAAAGAAAAAAAAATTAAGAACTCTATAAAAGAAGAATTAAAAGACTTCAATAATAATTCAAATTATTGCGACGATGGCTCTTTAAATGATTTTAATTTATATAATACAACATTAAATAGTATGTGCACTAAAAAACAAATAACAAATTTAGACTTATTTGTTGTGAGAAAAACAACAAATAATAAACAAAAAATACTTCCACAAAAACGCAGTTAAAAATTTATTTTATATTTATATATTAAATTGAAATATAAAATAATATGTTTAATACATTTAAGAAAATAGGTCGCAAATCAAAAAAAAATACGCGAAAATTTAACAAACTTAAATGCTCTCCATATCAAACTAAATATGTAGACAGGGAATTAAAACAATATACATGCTATACTCGTAATAATTTACAATTATTTAAAAATGTTTGGAATGCTAATAATAGCGACAAAATCTTGACTAATAATAGTAAAGAAATATGGGATTTTTTCAAGAATAAATTGGATAAACAATGCTATGATGAATTATGTTGGTTAAAAAAAACGCAATTAAGTAAAGTTAATAATAGCGAATTATTAATAAAAGAAATATTTAAGCCATTTTCTCCTGAAACTTGGTCGTCAAAGCCAAATACGTGGCTATCTAGTATTGATATAACTAAAATAATGAAACAATATGAAAAATCTCATAAACATTTTAAGTTTATAGGGCCGTCTCCAATAGATTTTGATGCAAAAGAAATGTTTTCAACTTGCGTTTGGGAGCAATTATGTAATTTTAATTTAGAAAATCATATCAAAAATAAAATTAGCAAGATTGGAGTAATATTTAATACCGACCCTCATAATAAGTCAGGAAAACATTGGATATCATTATTTGTTGATTTGGATAAAAAATTCGTTTTTTACTTTGATAGCAATGGTTCAAAAGTGCCAAAACAAATTAAAGTATTAATAGCAAGAATAGTAGAACAAGCACATAATTTAAATATTCAATTAACAGTAGACAATAATGAAGGTTTTATTCATCAATATGGCGATGGACAATGTGGTATGTATGCGTTATATTTTATAATAGAATTATTACAAGAAAATAAAAATTATAGTTATTTTAAAAATACACGCATAAAAGACAGCACAATGAAAAAATATAGGAAAAAATATTATAATGAGGCAAACATAAAAATGAATTCAGTGTTTAATGAATAATTAAAAAATTAACCCAATAAAAATTGAATTAAAGATTATGATTATTATTATTAGACTTATAACATTAATAATAATCTATTATGGCAGCAACAACCAAAAAGGTGCTTACTGAAGATTTGGGCAAAATGTTCGAAATGGCAATTTGTTTATATTATGAAACGCCTTATGATGGAACTTATAAATATAGTTTGGTTGAAGCACAATCTCTCAAAAACAGACTTAGCAATCTTAAAAATGTCTTTCCTTATAACATTAGGCATTGCGCAAGATACGGAAGCAAATATGATTTTGAATGTGTAGACAACCCTTTAATCCACTTAAGCGCTAAAACGAGCAAAAATAAGACTGGCAAAGTGTGTCCGCAAGTGCTAGGGCAACCCTCACGCAAAAAGTTTTGCGAGTTTTTCGCACTTGACCAAAGCATAGGCTTAGACCAAATCAAGCTCTTTATTAGTAATAACATAGCTAATTTATTACAAGTCTATAGTGCACATACTTTTGATTGTCCTATGTTATATTATAATAAAACTAGTGATGTGCTTGCCTTTATATTATTAAAACAAGAGATAAATTGGTCAAATTATAGCATTAACTTTAGTCATAATATTAAAAAAAAACTATGGAATGAAAGTTCGTCTATTAGCATAAATGGCATAACAATTGGCGAATTTCAAGTGCATAATAATCGCGACTGCATTAAATTTCGCTGGGCATTTGAAAATTTGCTTACAGTGTTTGGGGAACATTTTACAGTTGTTGCTTTGTAGGCTCTAATCAAGTATAATTTATGCGCTAGCCTTTATATTGTTTTTTTATTGTAATTGTAAAAGCGTGACTATTTTGTCATAATATGTTTTATCAATTTCGCAGCCTTTAAAAAGTCGTTTAGTGTTTTTACAAGCAAGCGCAGTTGTTCCAGAGCCTAAAAATGTATCTAATATTGTATCGCCTTCATTCGAATGTTTTTTAATGAGTTCTTCAAATAGCGCCAAACTCTTTTGCGTAGGATGAAACCTATTTTTACCGCCTTGTAACGGATAACTATAAATGCCGTTGTCATAACTGCTATTAAATGTTGGATTGCTGTCTTTAATGCCTAATAGTGCAATCTCTCTTGTATTAGTTAAATAATTGACTTTACTATTTCTTGGTTGCGGATTAGTCTTAATCCACTCAATAAACCTAATTTGCTTAAAATTGTATTTTTCTAATAGGTCTTTTAGGTTTGTAATTTTCCATAAGTCAAAGAACATTATTAATGTGCCGCCTTTTTTTAGTTTACTATAATAAAGCTCAATAAACTTTTCCAAAATAGCTAACGTAAAATCACTATCCCAAGACCCGTAGTCAGTTTTAACGCAATATTTTTTTCCGTATATTGACCCATATTTAATATAGTTGCTTTTATGAGTGTCGTCTTCTAACGCGTTTTGCTCTTTATAATTTGTCCATTCTTCTTCTGACTTAACCTCGTTAATGTCATTAGCTTCATTATATTTAACATTATTATAATGCTTATCTAGTCCACTCGACTTAGATATAATATAAGGCGGGTCCGTTAATATTAAATCAATAGAGTTAGGGTCTAATGTTTTTAAATATTCTAGACCGCACATATTTTCAACGCTAATAGAAGGATTAGCATTAGCAATGGCTTGATTGTCAGTACTTTTATTACAAGCTTGAGGTTCAAGCAATTTAATTAGTGCATCTTTGCTTTTTGATTTATAATTTGTAATTCCTTGTTGCTCACATTGTAACATAAGGTCGGCTTTGGTTAATTTTGCTAAATCCATAACTTGGTTATAATGTATTACTTAATAGTTGTATATTAATTATTCAATTTTTAAATTTTTAAATTTTTAATAATTGAATAATTATTATGTTATAATATATGAAAAAATAATTTTTAATGTCTACGTCTTCTTCTTGAAGCTTTGTGTCGTCTCCTTCCTTTTGCCTTTCTGCTTGTATGGCTTGTCGATTGTTTGCGACGCGCTTCCTCTTGTTTTTCTCTCTCACACTCTGCAGCTGCCGCTTTTTTTCTCCTATTTGCGTTCCTATTACTACCATAACTTACATCACGTGGTTTAGGGTATGCACACGCTGGACTTAATGGAGTTGACGGACTTGGTGGGCTTGATGAACGCGATGACATTTTGTTTATATATAAAAACTATATAAAAACAAAATGAAAAATTACTAAATACAAAAATTAGTTGTAATTAGCTATTAAGATAAATTTGTATGTGTATGCGTAATGTTCCATAATTTTTCTAAGCTCCATATAGGAGTGCGCTTGTTTACTGCCCATAATGAAATGCGATTTACATAATGGCGACAATCATTAATACCTAATATATATTTTTTTGGTAGAGTTTTTTCAAATTGCTCAACTTCTTCCAACGATTTGCTGGTTTCACCCCAATATATGGTTTTATTTGGAACATTTTCGGGTATATAAAATCTATATAGCTTATCAATAAATGTTAGTTGTTTATTTGAAGCAACTGCGCCATTACTATTTACACTAATAGCATTTACACTAATAGAATTAGCATTATTTGCATGATTATTTATTGTTTTAAATTCGCATTTATTTGGTTCGCAAAAAGGGCGATAATCGTATCTTAATAGACTATTGTTATTTTTAAAACTTATTCCAATATGATATAAGTTGAAGTCATCATTAAATCGTTCTAAATGTAAATGAACTTGTGTTTTTGTATTAATTAGGGGCATAGAAAAAAATGAGGCATAGTGAATTCCTAAAAATAGAAGTGCTAATTTGAGCATTATATATTTATATAAAATAAAACATTATATTTTTATATAAATTATAAATTATAAATTAAAGTGTTGAATTTGTAGTATACTATATGGCAAATTTAAATAGCAACGCAAATTTAAATAGCAACGCAAAATTAAATAGCAACGCAAATTTAAATAGCAATGCGAGTTTTATAACAAGTAAGGAAAATAAAGAGGTTTTATGGAATGTATTATATAACAATAAATTATTTAATAATATACCGGAATCAAATTTTAATAATGTTCAAATATTATTTGAAAAAACAATAATAAGAAGTTTGGATGAAAACAGAGAACTTGCTAGTGATACTATTAGCAACCCAAAAAATATTATTGCTATAAACAAAATTATATTACAAAATATAGTAACAACCATAGCTAATTATAAAAAATCATTATTAACTCCCATCGAAATCAAAGAAACTTTAAAAGCCGAAAAACTAGAAGAATTTGACAAAGAACTTAATGCTAAAAAGGTCAGCTTTAATGACCTTATAACATTAAAAAAGCCCAATATAATAGATTTTAGCGATATTAAAGAAGACGACCCATTAACAACTAATAATATGAATGAACTATTAGAAAAAATACAAAAAGAGAGAGCTATTACTTTTCCTCATCCTCCTCCTCCTGCTAGCAATGAAGTAGTCGATTTAAACGAAGACACATTTATAAAAGAAGAATTACAAGTCTCTCAATTTAATACTAACAATTCTTTAACAAAAATACAAAATGGAGAGAATACACAAGATATACATAGTAAAATAGATAAATTGTCTAACCAATTAGCAGACCTACTAGCTAATCAAATGCTAATAATGGAGAAATTGAATATAAAAAATTGATTTATATCTTTTTATATTTATTGTTAGAGTTAAAGTTTAACAATAAATAATGTACACAAGCCCTTTTATAGATTTGCTCCATGATTTGTTAGGTATGGGGGCAATTTGGTTGTTATTAATGCTTAGTTATATTATATTATATGGGCGCTTATGTTGAATATTCCATTAAATTAAAGTTTCTCCAATTTATATGCGCCATTGTCTTGTGTTACTAACTTACCTACAAGCAACAATTCATTTTTCAAGAAACTATCATAATCATAGAGCTCTTGTGTTTCTTTATTATACGCATATTTAATTTTATTTAATATTAACTCATTTAATTTTAATACTTGTTTTCGCTTGTTTAGTTTCATACCTTCGTCTTTATCTTGTGCCTCTATATTTGGAGTATATATATATTTGGTTTCGCTTGGATTACCTATTACAAAGCATTTAACATTTTTTTCTGTACTTGAAGCCCGTGTATGAATGCTACAATCTATTGCCGACTCCTTTACGCTTTGTAGCAAAGAGGCATTAATTTCCTCTTTTATGCTCGATATTTCATATAAATATTCATCGCTTGTAATAATTTTCTTTCTATCTTTTTTCGATATATCTTTTAGTCTCAACTCAATAGATAAGTCACTATTCAATTGTTCCTCACTAAAAACCATTAAATATAAAAACACGTTAACAGTTTGTAGCTCTTTAGGTAAGTCACTATGACTACAAATGCGACGCGCTCGTCCAATGACTTGGTGAATACGAACTGGGTGCCAATATGGCTCGGTTATATGGACATAACGCACATTCTTTAAACTAATACCTTCAGCACCCGATGAGGTAATCATTAGCACCTTGATTATTTGTCCTAAGAAATTATTCTCTGATAGTGTTTGTAATGTTTTTACTAACGATGACGGAACAAGCTTCCAATTACTATTTAATACATTTTTAATAATTTCACGCTCTTCAGGAGTTTCCGAACCTGTATAAGAAGCAAACATAGGCTTATTTATATCTTCAGAGGACACATTTAGAATGTATTCTCCGCTTCCATTTTTTTTAATCTTAAATTCAGCAAAATTATTTTCCTTCAAAACCAATTTTAAAATACCAATACCTTCTAATGTTTTGAATTGTGAATATAATAAATGAATACCTTTATGGTCACTATCAATAATATTTTCTAAAATATGTAAAAATTTGGGGCTACAGCGTTGCAAACCTTCTTTGGAGAGATATTTGCTCCCATATTTCTCAAGTTCTGTTAGCGCTTCAACAATACGCTTACTGTAACTTGTATCAGTTAATTTCTGACTTGCCGCATCTTTTTCTAAATCATAAATATCATCAGCATCATACTTTCCGTCTATATTTTCCAATTTTTCAGAAACACATAAGTCATCAATAACATCTTCAGAGAGATTTTTACATATTGCTTCTTCATCATCTAAAGCAGACATATTTTCTAATGTTGTTTCTAGCGTTTCATCATTATTTGGCATAGGTCGTTTTATAGCCGGTTTTGGAAATACAAAATTACAAAAAGCACGCGAGAAAATGCGATATGTTGAAACACTATCATTGTAAAGGTCGTCACCTTGGGCTCCTGTTTTTGTTTTTTTTGATTTTTTCTTTTTATTAGAGTCCTCTAATTTACGCTCTTGAACGCGGGCTTCTTCATATATACCAAATTGAAAGTCACTCATAGGAATTTTAATTATTTTGAAATCATTGCTATTCGAATGTGAGTATTTAGGCATCAACTGCTCTTGTGCACTTCTAAAATAAGACGTTAGTCCAATTATACGCATTTTAAACATTGATGGATTATTTATTGAATTATTTGGGCTAATAAATAATGACTTAAAATCATCAAAATTATCAGGAAGAGCCTTATAACCGTTTACATTTATTTTGTTGCCTGCGATTTTGATAGATTGCGACTCTAGTGCCTCCTTTATTTTTTTTAAAAATTCTTCGCTTGTTATTATATCGCTCGAATAAGTCAGTTTATTTTTATTTGTGTCTGATTTAACGTACCCAAATGGATTTTGTGTAATAGTAACTTCATAGTTGACAGCATTATATTCTATAAGGTCAACATAATTTAATATATTTGCTTTTTTTAGAATGTCTTCTATTTTTTCTTTTGTCATTGTTTTCTTATCTAATATTAGCTTACAATTATAGCTCCTGATTGTCCCGCGCAAAATGTTAAATAATATTGCTATTTCATTTGGATAATTAATAATTGGTGTTCCGGTCAATAATATAATTTTACAATTTTCTGCGTCCATCAAATAATTATATAATTTCATTGATAACGCGGTTTTACGGTTCAATTTATTAACTATTCGGCTAATAAAATTATGAGCCTCATCAATAATAATTACTTTATTAGAAAAAGGATTTATTGTTCCACCGTAAGTCATTCCATTTAAATGAGAGCTTCGCAATCCATTATAACTTATGAATTGGTATTTATAATTTATCATTTTATCTAATTGAGAATTTATTTTCTTCTGGTCCTCAAAATCCAGACTGTCATAATTTGGCTCCTTTTTCACATTAACAAACCAGGCTCCACCATTACTAATTATATATTCTTGAGGTAATTTTAATAATGAGCTTAAATATTCTAAGTATTGCGGGTTCATTTTGGTATCTATAAACTCCCAAAATTGATTTTTCTTATACATATAGTCTCCGCATTTTTTCAATTCTTCAACATAATTGTCTCTTAGCGAGGCAGGTGTCATAATTAACACTTTTTTGTCATTTTTAATTCCTTCGGCAATAGCAATAGAAGAACAAGTTTTACCTGAACCAAGTCCATGGTATAATAAGAGCCCTCTGTATGGTGTATAAATATTTATATAATCTCGTACAATCTTTTGATGAATTAAGAGAGAAAAATTGGAGCTGTCATTAGTAGCGCAACTTATGGATGCTTTACCTGACAACATATCTTGTTCTTCTTTTAATAATTGTTCTTTATATGGTTCAAAGAGAGAATTAATAAAACTAATAAAAATCTCTCTATTATATAAATAATAATTCGAAGCTTTTATTAACACATTGGGCTCTAATTTGGGAATTCTTGCACTATAAAGTGTTTTACCTATGCGTAAATCTTTTGGAATAATTAAAGTCTCGTCAATAGTTTCAGCTTGTAATTTTTTGGTTTTTTGCGTAACTAGAGTTTCTCCTGGTTTGGGTGTTAATCTCTCTTGTGAAGGTAAATTTGTTTTAGATTGTTTTAAAGCTTTATTTGATGACTCTTTAATAATAATAATTTGTCTTGTCTTAACAATTTGGCTTAAAGTATCTTCTACATTGTAAATTTTAGGCTCTAGTTTTTTACTTTCCATTATTTGGGTCGATTTTATTGTATCACTTGGTTTAATGGGTTTTATATAATCTTTTTGCACAACCCCTAAATTTTCTTGAAGTTCACTAAAAAATAGCTCCCTATTTATTAATTGTTCGCTAGTTTTATCAATAATATTCGGCCCAACACCTTCACTTGGTATTTGAATCATAACTTGAAATTGTTGGGGTTTTTTTGGTATGGGTTTTATTTTTAATTGTTCCAGAGTTTCATTTATCATTATTATATATATTTAAATAATATATAATAATAAGTATTTTTAATATTTTACTTAATGTTTAATGTTTAATGTTTAATGTTTAATGTTTAATGTTTAATGTTTAATGTTTAATGTTTAATGTTTAATGTTTAATGTTTAATGTTTAATATTTAATGTTTAATGTTTAATGTTTTATGATTAATAACAAATAACAAATTAATTATTTCATTTTTTTGGAACATTTAATTTAAAAATATGCTGTGTAAAAAATAAAATAACATTATAATATAAATAAACATTATGCTAACTAAAAAAAACTTTGAAATACTACATTATTTAATGATTATTATAGTACCCATAATATTTATATTATTACCATTAATATACATTAAATATATAGCATGGATACCGCTTGCTATAGTAATTACATGGGTAATTTATAATGGTTGTATAATAGATAAATTACATCATAATAAAGCCAATATTGATACTACTCTAACAGATAATATAACTCCTTTTTTAAAATTATTTAATAAAACTCTAGCAATTTATATATATAAAAAATACTTACAAAATACAAACAGGCCAACTTATATTATTTTTTCTTATTTTGTATTACTTGTAACAATTGTATGTTATAGATTAATTTATAATATTGATTATATTAAAAGCATTAATTCATAGCGTGTTTTATTAATATTTATTTAGAAGAAAAAAATAGTTTTGTGAGAGTAGTTTCTACACAAAAAAGTTTATGAATTAATACTGAAGCTAGCATTAGTAATATAAATACTACCAATAAATTACTTTTCAAATATCTATTTATAACATAAGCAAGTAAGAATGTTAATACTGTATCAACTACTGCAATATTAAATAATCTTATTGAATGAGCACCTGTTCCTACTTTACCAAATATGTCTTTGTATTTACATAAACTCATTAATTATTATATAATATATTTTATTTTATATTTTATTTTATATTTCATTTTATATTTCATTTTATATTTCATTTTATATTTCATTTTTCAATTAATTTAATAGCTTGGTCACACGCAATTTGTTCAGCCTTTTTCTTAATTTTATGCTCTGCTTTTGTTAAAAACACTAATAATTTGTCTTGCTTTTCAAGTAGTTCGTGAATTGCTTTAAATGACCCTAATTGTTCATAATTGTGTGCATTGACAATATTAGCATTATGAATATTTTGTCCAAAACAAATATAAAGACCCATTACATATAATTTATCATTATCATCATCATCATCCATTTTAGGAGTTTTTAATTCTACATAATCAGGTGTGATTTTGAATTCTTTTTGAATGATTACCTGAAGCTTATTTTTATAGTTATCATCATTAGTGATTAAATTTGTCCAATCTACGTGCTTTTCGAATACGTTTTCTACGAAAATTTGCGCCATTTGTAGTCCAGGACCGCAATTGAATACATTTGTAAACCATCCATATTCGTCATTAATAGCAATACGGTTGAAGTCTAGGAAAATAGCACCAATAAATGCTTCAAATAAGCAACCTAATTTTTTCAAATTGTTACGAATATTTTTCTCTTCTGCGTGCCGAGAAATAACATAATATTTGTTTAGACCCATTTCAAGGGCTACTTTTCCAATATGCTCATTTTTAACTAATGCAATCTTTTTTTCAGTCATAAATCCTTCATCTGCTTTAGGAAAGCGTTTATATAAATAATATTTTGTAATAAGTTCTAAGACGCCATCACCAAGAAATTCAAGGCGTTCGTTTGATTTTGTTTTAAGAGGTAAACAATGTTCTGGTTTATTTGCAATAATAACATTTGCCATCGAATTTTCTAATTTAGGACGTTTTGTATAAGATTTATGAATAAATGCACGCTTATATAATTCTATATTAAATGGTTTAGCAACAATTCCATATTTTAATAGCAATTCTTGAACATTAGCATTAGTAATTTCTTGATTACTAGTGTTAAAAGGATTGAAAAGTAATTCTTCGTTATTTTTCATAACATTAGTTTCATTATCGCTATCTGAGCTACTATCATCACTATTATTATCTTGTAGACAATTATTCGCGGTTAAATTAACAGTAAGCATTTATATTAATATTTTAAATAATTAACTAATAAAGTATTTAAGACAATTTTTTAATTTATTTTAATTTATTTTATTTTATTTTAATTTATTTTAATTTATTTTAATTTAATTTATTTTAATTTATTTTAATTTATTTTAATTTAATTTTAAAAATAAAAATAAAATCTATTATTATAAAAAGATGCCCGGTAAAAGAATTACTAAAAACTTAACAGGAAGCAACTTATACACTAACAACACTTGTCAGTTTGGCTCGATGGCTGGTCTTAATTCTACAGTCGGTGTAAGACCAAATATCACAGGAATACACGGTTACAAATATTTACGCACGGCTGCAAATGGGGTAGATTGGAACACTGGTGCCTCATTAAATGCGGATGATGTTGCCAATGGCTGCGGCTTTCTAAGAACATGCATAGATGGAACTAACTGCCTTAAAATGATGGGTGGTTCAGCAGGAGCCGGAACCTTCATTCGTCATGACCCCGTTCGCAACAGAAATATATTAGGTTAAATTAACGGAGAGGTTATAATATTATTTAAAAACTACTTAAAATAATATTATAAAACTATTTAATAGTTGTTAAACAGAATCCCCCCAATACAATGCATTTATTAATAGACTTACGTGAGCCTAAGACACTAGTTCAAAATATTGTTTCATTAAATGAGACGTCTAAAAATAAAGTTACAATTATTCAAAAAAATCTTGACATTGGTGATTATGTTTTTTATGATGAAATAAATGAGCAACCTTTGCTAATTATTGAACGCAAGTCGCTAAGTGATTTAGAGTCATCAATTAAAGATGGCCGCTATAAGGAGCAATCCTTTCGCTTGAATGAAGCACCAACTCATAATCATAATATAATTTATTTATTAGAAGGAGCAATTATTAATTATAGAGAACTTGCTTTTAGGAGCACCTTATATTCTACATTGCTTTCTCTCAATTATTATAAAGGATTCTCTGTAATTAATACTTTAAATCAAATAGAAACAGCTACTATGCTAGTGGCGTTTGCTTCCAAAATTAATCGTGAAAACAAACCAGGGTTTTATAGTGACAAAGCTTTAATTAGTGCAACCAACACTGTAAACAATGATGAATGTTATATTGAAACTATTAAAACTAGTAAAAAAGCACATATAAATAGAGAGAATATATTTCAACTGATGCTTATGCAAATCCCAGGCATTAGCAATGTATCAGCATTAGCTTTGGCTAATGAATTTAAAAACATGGAAACCTTGTTACAATCTCTCAAAGAAGAAAATGAAAATACTAAGACATTTGAAAATATTAAGCTAGCAAGTGGACGCAAACTAAATAAAAATATAATCGAGTCATTGAAAAACTTTTTAATCTAAGTGAACTAAACAAACAAATATAAAAAAATAAATATAAAAAAATAAATATAAAAAAACAAATATAAAAAAACAAATATAAAAAAATAAATAATTGAATTATTTATTAAATAAATAATTAATTTTATTTAATAAACATGAGTTATATTTTAGTTATAGTGGAATCACCAGCTAAATGCGAAAAAATAGAGAAATTTTTGGGAGCGGGCTATAAAGTAATTGGTTCATATGGTCATATTACACATCTCTCTAATTTAGACCAAATAGATGTGAAAAATAATTATAAACCTAGCTTTGCTATTATTGATACAAAAAAGGCGCAAATTGAAAAAATGCGCAAAGCAATAAAAGGGGCTAAAGAAGTTATTTTGGCAACAGACGACGACCGCGAAGGTGAAGCCATTGCTTGGCATATTGCGCAAGTATTTGGACTAGAATTAGAAACCACTAAACGAATTATATTTCACGAAATTACAGAACGCGCTATTAAACAAGCTATAGCAAATCCAAGAACACTAAATTTAGAATTAGTTTATGCTCAACAAGCACGACAAATGTTAGATCTTATTGTTGGATTTACAATTACACCATTATTATGGAAATATATTACTTCAAATAGTAAAAACGCATTAAGCGCCGGACGCTGCCAAACACCTGCTCTTCGCCTGGTTTACGATAATTATAAAGATATTCAGGCATCTCCTGGAAAATTGAGCTTTAATAGCTCTGGATATTTTACAAGTAATAATATTCAATTTACATTGAATAAAAATTTTGACAGTCATGACACTATAAAAGATTTTCTTGAACAAAGCAAAACGCATAAGCATAGTTTATCTAAGGCAAAAGAGCGTGAAATAATTAAAAATCCTCCATGTCCATTTACAACATCAGGACTACAACAAGCAGCAAACAATATTATGCATATTTCACCAAAAGATACTATGGCACTCGCACAAAAATTATATGAAGGTGGATATATTACATATATGAGAACAGACAGTAAAGTATATAGTGACGAGTTTATTGAACAAGGCAAGAATTATATAACTGAGAAATATAGAGCAGAATATATTCATCCAGAACTAAATAAATTAATTCAAAATAAAGATAAAGGAGAGATTCAAGAGGCTCTAGAAGAGGCCCAAGAAGGTCAAACTAAAACTAAAGCTAAAAAAACTAAGGATAAGGATAAGGCTAAGTCTAAAAAAGAAAAAACAGAGGCAACTGTTGATAGTAATAATAACGCACAAGAAGCACACGAAGCAATTAGACCAACACATATTGATCTAGAAGCTATTCCAATTAGCGAAGAATCGTTTAACGCAAAACATAGAAAATTATATAAATTAATATGGACAAATAGCTTGGAAAGTATGATGGCTCCCGCAAAATATTTACAATTAGTTGTAAATATAAATGGTCCACTCGACAGTATATATAAATATTGCGCAGAAGAGAATATATTTATTGGGTGGAAAGCGGTATGCGGTATTGAAGAAGAGAAATATTATTCATATTTTAAGAATATGAAAGAAGAGCATATTAACTATAAAAAAATAACTTGTAAGCAAACACTTAAAGAATTAAAGTCGCATTATAGCGAGGCGCATTTGGTTCAATTATTAGAACAAAAAGGTATTGGTCGCCCATCAACCTTTTCATCGCTACTAGAAAAAATTCAAGAACGAAATTATGTAACAAAGCAAAATATAGATGGTAAAAAATTAGAAATTATTGATTATACATTAATAGATAATAATATTATAGAGGAGCAAGGAACAAAAGAATTTGGTAATGAGAAAAATAAATTAGTAATAACACAAACCGGAATATTTGTCATCGAATTTTTGATTAAATATTTTAGCAAGTTATTTGACTATGACTATACTAAGTGTATGGAAGATGAGTTAGATAATATTGCACAAGGAATGAAGAAATATTATGAATTATGTGATGAATGTTATGTTTTTATTAACGACTTAATAAAAACAAACAATTTAACTAATACTAATTCAACTAATACTAATGGTGTGGAAAAAATACAAATAGCAATAGACTCCAAACATAGTTATTTAATAGGAAAAAATGGACCAACTATTAAATATACAAAAGAAGACGGAACACTCGGTTTTTATGGAGTTAAAAAAGACATTGAAATAGCTAAACTTAAAGCAGGGCTTTACAAATTAGATGAATTAATAGAAACAAAAGAAGAAAATAGTAAACTTTTAGGAAATTTTCAAGATGTTCCTGTTTACTTAAAAAAAGGCAAATTTGGTTACTTTTTAGAATGCGGCGAGCTTCGTAAATCTCTCAACACAGTTAAAATAAATGTGCCTATTAAAGAAATTAAAATAGAAGACGCGCTTACTATATTAACTGAACGGGCTAGTGAAGGTAATGGCTTAGTTCGCAGAATATCAAATGACTTAGCTATTAGAAAAGGAAAATACGGAGATTATATATTTTATAAAACAGAAGCTATGAAAAAACCGCAATTTTTAAAATTGAACGAATTTAATGATGATTATATAACTTGCTCATTAGAATTTTTGAAATCGTGGATTAAAGAAAAATACGGACTATAATTTACTCTACTTTCGTTGTTTTATCTTTCCAATAATTCTCTCCGTAACTAGTAAAAAATTCCTCACCTTTTGCTATATCTCTAGTAGCATACATTGTTATGGTACTATCATCTTCCGATACAATCCAACTACAATTTTTTTTAGTCTTTGAATCGTTTATTAAACCACAATACCCAAGAGCTAGCAAACTATCGTTACTAGTTTTGCTATTTGGACTAAAAAAATATGTATGTAATACATTTTTTTTTATCTATTTCAGAACCATTCATCTTTAGAGTAGGACAAATTTCTATAAGATCATTTTCTTTATAATTTTTTTTGGCAAAAAGCCCTCGCTCGCCTTTTCCTAAACTCTGGGATTGTGCTATAGTATAATCTAGACTATTGTTAATAGTATTAATATCAGTATCTTTTTCTAAGTCAGCAACCGAATACATATTAGATAGCCCTTCTGAACTCTGTGTTTCATTTATAAATGAAAAAAATAATATAATAAATATTAAACATGGTATTACTATTTTAGCATTTTTTCTTAAAAAAGCGAAACGCTTATGTCTCATATTTATTAGTATTTATATATAATAATATAATTAATATATTTATTATTTTATTAATTATATAGGGTATTTTTTTACTAATAAAATAATATTGGTAAATAATATTGGTAAATAATAAATGTGGACAACACTATTTATTATTGCAATAATAATGTCAGTTTTAGACTTGAGTTATTTATTTTTATTCAAAGATTTTATGCTACCAATACTTAAAAATATACAAAAAGCCGACGTTAAAGTTAATGTAGTGTCAGCATTAGCATGCTATATAATATTAGTTTCTGGATTATATTATTTTATAATAAAAAAAAAGGCACCTCCTAAGGATGCGTTTTTATTAGGCGTCCTTATAAATGGAGTATACGAAACAACAAATTATGCATTTTTTAAAGACTGGTCTCCTTTCTTAGTTATATTAGACACCCTATGGGGTGGTATTTTACTTAGCACAACAACATTTTTATATTATAAAATAGCTAAAAGCAAATTAATTTAATGCGCACTGCGCAAGCCTTCACGCAATGCGGCTTCAATCCAATGATTAGAAGTAACAGAAGTATAACTAATTCTAGCAATAGCACTAGCACTAGCACTATCCCGATTTTGTACCGGATTATTTTCATTCCACGAATCATAATTAGCATTTACTGGGTAAGCGTGATCAATAGTAGCAATATCATTATGTATAAGAATACCACTACTATCATAAACTCTTCCGTAATGTCTTGCTAAAGCAGTTGTAATATTTTGGGCTATATTACTTTCTTCATTAAATATTTGACGTTGCTCACGAGCCCAAGTTTCTCTGTTATTAATGCTAGATGCTTGTGTAGTCGAATTATGTATATTATACAGGCGTTGTAGTCCATTTGCTAATCTTAAATAAGTAACCTCGTCAATATTCGAAGAAATAGTATCTAAATCATCAATCATAGTATGCATAGTCGATAAAAATTCTTGATTTTGTTCTGCGTTAATACTATGACCGGTCATTGATTTAGTATAATGATTAATGTTTTCATAAAAAAAAGTTATCAATTTTTTTTAAGCATTTTTTATCATTTATCATTTTTAAATTTTTAATCATTTATCTTAGTAATAGCATTACTAAGATTACTAATAATGCTAAAATTAGTAATAGTGTAATTACTATTAAAACTACTACAACTTTTACGTGACATACATATAAAAGTTGTAAATTATCTAACAATGTTAAATATGTATTATCTGTAATTGAAGGTGAAACATCATCGTTTATGACTGTATATATTGCTTTTAATGTTGTTAAAAATGTTGGATCTTTGTTTTGATTTCCTCTATAACTATCTTGAATAGACATCATTATTTATAGTAATAACAAATAACTAATAGCAACAATTAATAATAGTTATCAATTTTTTTAATCAATGTTTTTTATATCATTTTTTATAAACTTATATTTTATATTTAGAAAAATATATATTAGTTTTAAAAGCTAATAATGCGTTTTTTCAACTGTCTCTCTAAAACTAAATTGTTTGTTAGTCTTTTATTAAGTAGAAATTATAATTCTATTACTCGTGCTTTGCCTTCAAAATATTATTCTATAAAAACTATAAAACAATATTATTATATTAATAATATTTATTATGACCTATATAATGATTTTTGTAATTGCAGTGAAGAATGCAATATAAATAGTTTTAATAATTTTAGTAATTTAAATTATACAAAATATAATAATTTAACAGCAGAACACATATTTCCTCAATCGTTCACAAAACATTATAGCAAGGCAAATAAAGACATGCACAATATAGTTTTAACAAATTATTATACAAACAATTTACGTAGTAATAAGAAATTTGCTAATGCGGTCGATATAACAGCAAGTCACAGATTTTATGTTCCGTGTAATTATTCTCGTGGAACAATTGCCAGGTCACTTGCCTATATGAAATATAGTTATCCGTTATTAAATCTCTCAAATGTTATAGATAGTTCCATAATATTAGCTTGGAATGAGTTATATCCGCCAACAGAACTTGAATTGAAAAAAAACAATATAGTATTTAAGTATCAAGGCAATAAAAATATATTTATTGATGATTATAAAAAGCTGACCACATTTATTAACAATAATTTTAATTTGTAATACTCATTTTTTATGCACGCGGATAAATAATTCTATGAATAGGTCCTCCAAATTCAATATTATCACGACGCATATTAGTGCAATAATCCCTTTGTTCGTCTAGAGACATAGCGTTCCAATAATTTCGCGCTGTGTTCATTAGATTAGTATAATTATTATTTTCGTGGGCTCTCTCCCTTTCTACATATGACATAGCATCATACATTCTTTCTACTATTAACAACGCATCTGTAAAATTAGTAACATTAGTAACATTAGTAACATTATTATTATTATTTGAATTATAAACAATACCCGACAACCGCCCGACGCCCGTAAAATAATTACCACTATTATCATAAGTATAAATACCACGACCACTACCACGAGGACTATTATTATGTATACCATATAAAATTTGTAACTGACTTGCCAATGTTAAATAAGTATTCTCCGGAATTAATGGCGCTACTTCATCTTCTAAGACTGCCAATATGTTTTGTAATATCGCTAAAAATGTAGGATTTTCAATGCTACTAGGTCCTGGAGACATTATTATTAACTATTTACTATTTATTATTTATTAAGTAAAAATAATAAATAGTTTCAATTTTTTATTTTTGATCTTTTTTATTCAATTTTTTATAAATTTTTTTTGATATTTGAGAGAATATTCATAAAACTATTCTGATATTGATTGCTCGACTGGTCTAGTTGATTGCTCGACTGGTCTAGTCCAAAAACCACCATTTGCTTGTGGTGTAATAACTTCTACTTCATCTATTAATGATATATCAATAGGTATTAATTTATCTCCCTTAACTTTTGCTAATGTCGATGAACTCTCAATCAATTTTGTATATATATTATAACTTTTTTCTAAATAATCTTTTGCGGGAATCGGGCGATTACTTTTATCTAAACTTAATGTTTTATATATATCTATTGAAAGTAGGTAATAATCTCTCTGCGAAATCATATCGTTCTCTAGTCTTTTTTGTATACCTAAATATAACTCAATACTACCTATTATACCACAAGTTAAAGCTATTAATGAATTTGTTAAACTAATTGTTCCTTGATATATATATGGTTGAAGACCTACAGCAAATATGCTATTTATACCATTTAATATAATCACTGGCATTCTGTAATATTTGAGAGATGATTGTAATTCAAAATAGCGTTGTTTATGTAACTTGCTCAAAATAACGCAATTTATCCTAATATTATCTAATACTTTATCAATATCATCGCTCCAATCTGTCATTTATATAATACATTATTATTTTATTCTTTATAAAAATTGAAATATTATATAAAACAATGTTGTTTGTAATATATAATAAACGCATATAAAATGCTAAGTCATAATACATATCCATGTATTACATTGATTTATGGACCAATGTTTTCTGGTAAAACTACAAAATTAATTGAACTTTATAAAGAAACGCTAACCAAAAATAAAAATTGTATTGCTATTAATTATGAGTTAGATACACGCTATGGTAAAAATAAAATTATTTCACATGATGGATTGGCCATTGATTGTTATAGTATTACAAATTTAGATGATTTTATTAAAAATAGTCATACAAAAGAAGTAATTGCTAACGCAGATTATATTTTTATAAATGAAGCCCAGTTTTTTGAAACAATATTTGAAAGTGTATTATATTTAAATGAAACATTAAAAAAGAATGTTATATTATGTGGACTAGATTTAGACTATAAGCGAGAAAAATTCGGCTCAATGATGAATTTGGTTTCTAGTGCTACAAAAGTATATGCGCTTAAAGGGAAATGCAAGCTATGTGGAGGTGCATCACAATTCAGCCATAGAACTGTTCCTAATACTTTACAAATATTGATTGGCTATAGTCAATATATTCCATTATGTGAAAAGTGCTATGTTAGTAAAAATGGGTTGTCCTAATATAAATTTATAGTTAGGGCTTTATATTCTTTTTTTATATATATTTTGCGTCTTTATATCCTTTTTTTATATTTTAAAAGGCGTTCTTACCTCATAATTATTCATTTCGTTGCGCAACTGATTAATTTCTAATGATAAAGAGATGTTAAAATTATTAAAATCCACCAACATCCCGTTATGATGTCTAAATTTAAGTTTAATTTTAGCAATTTTATCAATGGGTGGCTGAAAATAACTAACATTTTCTAAATATCCATCGTTTACTGTGCAATTATTATTTAGAGATAAAGTATGTGGAATTTTAGCAAAAGCACCATTTATAATACCAGAATTAGTATTACTATTATTATAATATAAATATGGTTTTAGTTCGTCGCTTTTATTATACTTATCTAATTCAATATATATAAATACATTATCTTCTAAATTACTCGGATTTTGCGAAACTAAAACATTGCTGGATATGTCAGTCCAGTTCGTGATTTTATCTGCAAAACTGAGGATGTTGGCATCACTTGTAACTTTAGAAACATAAGTTGTTTTATCAAAACCCAATATATAACCTAGTCCCCATTCACTATGCTGAGAATATACATTTACTTTATAATTATCTTTGTTACAATTTGAAAAGTCAATAACTTTGTCAAATTTGAATTTAAATTCTTTAGTTTGATTTGGGTGGCCAAAATAATATTTATTATTAAGCTCATTAAAAGTTACAACAAAAGAAGGATCTATTGCACGAAATTTTTTTTGTAGAGCTACCATTAATTGAGAATGTTTATAATAGCCATCTTGTATAACAATAGTATGTGTAGCTCCCGAAATCTCTAATATCATTTTGTTTGTTTGCAAATATTCGCTAATATTATATAAAAAATTTGGCAACATAATGTTTACTAGTTTTATCGATTCAACATTATTGTAAATTTGCGGGCACCTTATTTCAAATTCTGTACTATGAGGCCAACGTTCTATATCTCGGTCATCGCTATCAATTAATAATACTTTTCTATCTAAAACAAAATTATGTTTGCTTTTTATTAATGGATTATTATGATTCATTTATAATAGTATATATTTAATAATATATTTAATAAATTATTTAATAAATTATTTAATAAATTATTAAATTATTTAATATAATTTTGAGTATTTAATATAATTTTGAGTATTTAATATATATATATAAATAAATATGAATACACAAAAAGGAGCACAAACACAAAAACCACAGTCTAACGAAAAATTAGAGGCATCTATGATTATAGACAAACAAGGTATTTTTGGTTTTGGTTTATCACATAATAATAATTTAGATTTTATGACAATTGTTGTTTTAGCATGTATGGGTATTATTATAAAATTATTTTTTCCGGAAAAACACTCAAGATTGGGAAATACAGGTCCCGCAACATCTACAATTTGGGGATATGGATTGACAAGTGTAGCCCTTAGTATTATGTTATTTATGGGAATATATGTTAGTAAAAATATATTTGAAACAGAAGGAACTTTTGTTGAAATGTTATTTTCAAATGTAACTCCAATATTTTTTACATTATTAATATTAATATATACGATTTTTTTGAATTTCCATTATTTTAAAAGAATAAATTCTAATAGAGTAACAACTGAGTATCATACTTATTCATTTATGTCCTCAATATTAACAATAATTCAAATAGGAATAGTAACAACATATATATTTTTTTATTTATCTAATACAGACAAAAAATCTGGAGGTAATGTAATTAATAATGCAAAAATAGAGTTGTCTAAAAGTGCTGTATATATTTTATCTGTTATTAATTTTATTTTTTTAATGATGATACACATTAGTTTAGAGTTTTTTTCTACAGATGAAACACCTGAAATTAAATAAACTCAACAAACTTATTTACCTTTATAAATTTAAATGTTAAACCTATTGATTCTTTAGACTCCCATATTCCTGATATTTTTATTATAAATGTTTTATTAGTGTTATTAGTGTTATTAAGTTCATTTAAATATTTATAGTTATTTATATTTTCATTATCATCGCTTAATGCGAATTTAAAAAATTGATTTTCATATAATTCTTTTAGCTTAAATAATTTATTTTTAGAGTCCCTTATCAAATTTAATACATGCTCCTCTAATTCTATAAGTTTGTTAAAAACACTATTATTTAGTATACTTTTATCAAATTTTATTTTATCGTTTTCAAACGACAAATGATTAAGTTCAAATAAAAGAAATATACTTGTTAACGATACAATATTTGTAGAATAAAGTAACTTATAAAAATAATTATACTGAACAGCACTATTTTTAATAGGTTCATTTATTATTATAGATTCGTAATTTAGATCTTGTAACTTTTCAGAAATCATAGTTCATGTTATATTGCTTTCTAATAATAGTTCTAATTATTTTTTATATATATAATATGTTATATAGTATGTTAAATATATAAATATTTAACATTATAAATTTATAAATATAGATCTAAGAATAAATATGAATCTAAAAAAAAATTATAACGAAATCATTAATGAAAACAGCACTTATACTTTTAATAAATATTTATTACTATTACTAAAAAACGACACTCCTTTAAATAGTAATT
>Ga0114970_10000305_pt1 | contig 35758 bp, 55 predicted proteins | sample M_140205_XF_Meta_FD_87030 | JGI IMG/M metagenome (GOLD analysis project Ga0114970, IMG submission 87030) | Freshwater microbial communities from Lake Montjoie, Canada to study carbon cycling - M_140205_XF_MetaG | ecosystem: Environmental > Aquatic > Freshwater > Lake | place: Lake Montjoie... | reverse complement strand
TCTTATTCTACTGCTTATTCTACTGCTTGTCCTACTGCAAATTCGCCTCCACCTACCACGTCTCGTACATCTGCTCCAACGCCGCCGCCACCAACGCCGCCACCAACGCCGCCACCAACGCCGCCGCCACCAACGGTTTATTCTTACCTTGGATCAGACTGTAATGGTAGTCCCTTAACACTTTATACAACCTGCGCCTCTTTTAGTGATTTATGCAATGCTTATTTAGATTCATCCACAACAATGCCTTATACTGGCTATTTCGTTTATAACGGAACCATTTATTATTGTAATAATATTGGTGCGCCTACTGTGTTTGGGGCTTCTTACGCTCATGTTGGAACAGATTGCAGCGGTGGTTCTTTAACGATTTACACAAATCAAGCTTCTTTTTCAAGTTCTGATATTGCCTATGCGGATATTTGCCAAACAACACTTTATAATGGATATTTTATTTATAGCACCAGTACATATCTCTATTTTGATGGCATAGGTTCACTCTCTGATTGTCCATCTCCCGCACCATCTTACACTAATCCTAACATTCTAAAAGCAGACATCCATTCAAGCTACGCAACTGGCTCTGGAGCTTGGCAAACTTATAGAGCTAATGTGACTGGATTGTTTGTTTCAAATTCTGGCGCAAACAGAGCAGACTATCGCGACCACCTTGTTAGAGAATTTAATCGTAAAATCAGCATTTTAAATCAGCCCACGGGATTGTTTATCAGGCCGTTTGACAATGGTTTTAGATTTACGGGAGTTTCAATACGATAAAAAAGGGCGGGATTTCTCATGCAATACCAAAGTGTGCGTTCTGAGCAGCTATAAATGCTGGCCAACCTGGAAGCAATGTTGGGTCGTTATTGAATACTATAAACTCTGAGATAGCTTGATTGGCGGTATTAAACCAACCCGTGGCGCTTGAACTACCTCTTCCGATCCGACTGATTGACAAAAAGCCCTCAAGGCTATCACTTCCAGTATCTCCTTCTGTCTGATATACCCCGTCAAGATAGTTAGTAGAAGACGCAAAGTTAACCCAAGCTCCAAGAGTCTTTTTTCCAATCCCTCCGATATTGATATAATTCGCTAAAGATATTGGCCAAGCACTTTGAAAAGAAACTGAACTCTGGCGAATGTAATAAGTAGAGTTAAGTGCATTACCAAGCAAAACCCTTATTGATGACGAAGTAGCCACATTAACCACTGCAAGAACAAAGAATGGTCTATTATTGCTATTTGCTGTAGGACTTAAATCTACATCTAAAAATTTTCCCTGCGCTCCAGTTCCGTGCATTGCCCCTCTTGGACTCGATGACTGCGGCGAGTTGCGTGTTGGTGTCGGGCGGTAGTTTCCCTGCGTCGATCCACGGTTGCAGGATGTCCGCGATGGGGCCGAGTTCGGCGTCGGGGTGGACAACGATGGAAAAATCGTCATGCACTTCGATCCAGCGTTGGTTGTTCGCATCATCTATCCAGCCAAACATAAACTCGGTATCGCCTTCTTGGCGGATGGTCAGTGGTCGGGCCAAGGCGTAAAGCGCACGGCTCAACTCTTCGGCAGCAGAGGATGGAATGTAGCGGATCATGCGTAGTAAGCCCTCGCGGCAGTTTCAAAGTCACTCCACCCAGCAAGAAGCGTGGGATCACCTGTAAAAATAATCAGTTCCGAAATAGTGTTTTCCGCATCCGTAAACCAAGATGAAAGACCTGTTCCACCAGAGCCGATGCGCGAAGATGATGGCATCAAGGATGAACCAGCATTTCCAGACACAACAATGGTTCCGTTGTTGTAAAGTTTACTCGATCCACCATTACCGAGTAGAGCTAATGAATCGGCGCTATCTGCGCCTCCGACACTTACAAGACTGGCTCCATAATTTGCGGTCAAAGTGGCTAGACTTCCACATCGCAAATAGGTAGCTGCGGTAGATGTGCCTCCTACAACGTAGCGGTTAGCCCCTGCTGACGTAAAGGTGACAATAGCGTAGATAAAAAACGGCTGCGCGATGCTTCCGCTAAATGACAAGTAGCAATCGGGGCTATCAATGCCGCCAATAGCACCCTTGGCTCTTACGCTTGTCGTGAAAAACGGCTGTTTGGCTGCGGTTCCTTGTGTGGCATCACTGTTGCCAGTCTGGTCATACCAAGTTTTTCTAAAGGCTTGCGATCCGCCGCCAGCCACTCGTGCCGCTTCTGCGGCGGTCAAATCGTAATCACCGCTTGCGAGGTAGTTGATTGTAGCCTCTGGCGAACCTGTGCCATCGCCTCGAAGGATGTCTGCGGCTCCCGTGTAGGATGTAAGTAGCCTGCGTTGCGAATACGCCCTAGCAACGGTTGCACCCTGCCCAACAAGAGCATCCAGCGGCCCAACAAATGCTGGCGCACCACTTTTTCTACCAGAAAAATACATTGATCCTAGTCCTGGGCCTATTTTAATCATTTTTTAAACAGCTTTAATAGCAATACATGAACCACTTGATAATTGAATTCCAGTAAAGTTACCAACAATTTCAGAGGGAACAGTGAAAGTTTTGCCGTTAAAATAGGAATCATTTTCTATATTTGATGTTTTAGTTCCAGCGTTAAAAATAAAACCTGAGTCTAAGCTTCTGATAGCTCCCCAATTTCCAGTGAAAACGTCTGTGCCAGTAATAATAGTTGAACCAAATGCTCCAATAGCCATGCCTTGATATGTTTGTGGAGCCGAAGAAAGTGCCATATCAATTATATACACTAGTCGCCGACAAGATGAACGCAAAAAAGGAGCCAAGCGTTAAACTTGGCTCCCTAATTTTTTTTGATTTAAAAGACTGCGATTAGTCTTCCAAGTCAATCTCTAGTCCTTCATCTCCTTCGACCCAGAAGTATCCAAGATCATCAAGCGCTTCCAATACTCGATTCTTTGAAGGGTATTCAGGAGAGAAGCTGTTCTGAATTTTGCGAACAGTCACAGAGGAGTAACCTTTCTTCTTTACGCCCTCAAGATACTTATCAATACGATCCAAAAAATCACAGCGACTCTGAACAGTTTCGTTCTGCAAAGGTTCATTGCTTTCGTCAACAACAGGAGCTTTGATTTCCTGCTCAAACACAGAAACAACCTTGTAAGCTGAAACTCGGCACTTTTGGCAAGAGTAGTCCTTTGGAACGCTCACAACGTCCTTTGGATTCACCTTGACCACCACAACAGAACCATGAGCAAAGTCGCGAGCATAGTCGAGACTGCCAACATGAAGACCAAATGAACAGTGGTGATCGCGATTGTCGTCAACATCGCGACGTTTCACTTCAATCTCTGCGCCAACAGTGTTGAGAATACGGCCACGTTCATCTACAATGCCTTTAACAACCTTGGTTGCCTTGTTGCCACTGATGCTCCAGAAATCGTTTTCCAAGCCCTTGTAAGCAAGGAAACAGCCATCATCAGTGATGGGGAGTTCCTTGTAAGCAAGGAATTCATAGAGTTCGTTTACAGAAGAGGCAGAAGGATTGTCTTGAAGGTTTTGCCAAAACTTCTCAAACAAATTGAGCGGCAAACCTTCACGATGAATGGATCGCACCTTGTCTGCAAGAGCTTTTGGAAGAGTTTCGCCCTTGTAGAGAACCTCTTCTGGAGAGATTTTAAATCCATTCTTTTCAACACGCTCAGCGGTCTTTTCGAGTGCTTTACGAATTGCAGCTTCTTGCTGGCTTTCGGGAAGGTCAAATGCCTCAATGATTTTGGCGTATTGATTGGAACCCTTCTCGAATTTGATGGGCTTGTTGTCGATGAATAGGACAATGCCTGCGTTGTTAATGATATAATTCATTTTAGTTATTGGTTTTGGATTTTGAGGTTATATGATACAATACAGGAGAAATGAGATGTCGTCAAGTGTTTTCTAATTAGAAATCATTGTTTTTTATGTGTAATTTTCTATATGAAGAAAATCTGTTTATTATGCAAGGAAGAAAAAAATGTAAACGATTTTCACGTTCGTAATGGCAAACCTTTGGCTCGTTGCAAATGTTGTGTTAATAAAATTAATAAAGACTGGTATAATCAAAATATTGAAAAGAAAATTCAATATAATAAAAAGTGGCTTGAAAATAACAAAGGTAAATCAAAAGCTTGTAAAAAACAATGGGCGGTAAATAATAAAGATAAAATTAAATTATATAATAATCAATGGGTGGAAAATAATAAAGATAAAGCTAAAGCCTATAAAAGAAAATACTATTATAAAAATTCTGAAAAGATGAATGAAGTATCTACAGAATGGAGAAAGAAAAACAAAGAAAAGCACGTCCAAAACGTTATAAAATCAACAAAGAAAAGATATAAAAATGATTTGCTTTTTAGATTGGCTAATCTTGTTAGAAACGGAATTCACAGAGTAACTAATGCAGTTAAAAAAGATAAAAAATTACGCTCATTAGAATATCTTGGCTGCTCTTTAGAACAATTCAAGTCACACATAGAATCTCTGTGGAAAGAGGGTATGACTTGGGATAATCATGGAGAATGGCACATTGACCATAAAATACCCTTAAACTGGTTCGTTAAAAACTCAAATAATCCGTGGGAAGCTAATCATTATTTAAATCTTCAACCTCTTTGGGCAGATGATAATCTTAAAAAAGGGGCAGCAATTTAAGTTATAGTTTGGGTTGTGGGTTTGTCAAGGATTATTTAAGGCGAAGAATGGTGCGAAGTTCTTTGCGAGAAATGCGAGGGCTTTTCGAGTAGTAAAATGAGCCGCTATCATGCATGGTTTCCATAATTTTGCCGCGAATAGAAGTTTCTTTTCTGATCTTATCAAATACACAGTTTGCTTTGACGCTAAATTTAGCATTACGCTCTGCTTTTTTAGCCAAGGCATCAATGACATCAACGCTCAAAAATTGCTTTCTAAGATTGCTGATGTTTTGGGCAATGTTTCTTTTTTCATTCTCAAGTTGAGCCACTTGTTCATGCTTATTTTTATATTCTTCACTATCTACATCAAGAAAACCAAGGGAGATTAGATTCTTGTGCATGTTTGCACCGCGAACAACTGTGGTGGTGCAGCAAGAGTTTGAATTGGACTTTTTAACCGTAAACGCATTGAGTTTTCGCAAAGAATCAAAAGTCATTTCACTAATGTTTTGCTTAGCTTGTGCAATGTTGCTGACGGATGCCAAATTATTATGCATGCTGCAAATATAATTATAAACGCCCAAAGCATCCAAGTGAAGGTTTCTATAGTTGCCTGATGTTTCTTTCAAGGAAACAGAGAAAGGAGTTTCCATAGATGGATTGGCTTTGCTTCTTTCAGTTTTTGGCAAACCAAAGATGCTGCTTTTTACATTGCGCGTTTCAAAGATTTCATTAATCTTTTTCGTATCGCATTCTTCCAAATCCTTTGAGCAGATTAGATAGTATTTTTTGCCATTTTTAATAGCGAAAGAGCTAAACTTCTCTCTCCAATATTCGAGAGTTCTGCGAGATTTGATGATGGCGCAGACTGGTTTGTTTTTGAACTTTTCAAAATCTGTTGCGCTGCCAATAACAGAAACACCTTGCACAAAAGGATAAATATCTTTATAAGCGTTCTTTTTATGAGATTGAAAATGTTCGCTTTCAACGAAAACATTGTTTCGGTCTTTGATTAACTCTTCTAAAGACATTGGCTTGACAGCCTTGATTTCTTCTTGAGCAGCTTCGACAACTGCTGCTTCAATAGCGCCAATAACACGATTGTTGCTAGCAGTGTTTTCGAAATTCTCACGCGAGATTGGCAAACTCATAGTTCCAATCGGAACATCAACACACAATATAATCCCTTCTTTGAGAAAGGGTGTTTTTAAGAACGAATCAATGCGGCAATTTTTATAAGTCACATTGCCCATCTTAATGTGAAAATTGTTTGGTTCGAAGACGTTTCCTGATTTTTCGAAGAATCTGAAAGTGAAACCATTTTTTTCAATTTGCGACAGCGGCTTCATTGCTTCAATGCGTGCGCTCCAATCTTCAAAAACAATATTGGCTGAGCAATATTCTACAAAATGAAGGCCTTTTTGTTTAAAATTGTTAATGTCCGAAGAGGATTTAATTTCCAAATAAACTTCCAAGCCAGTCTCTTGAGTGGCATCTTCACTCACTTTCAAGATGTGACCAACAGGAACGCCACTGTTTCCGCCGCCCAATGCACAAGCATAAAGCGTGCAAACGCCATTGTGGTAGCTTTTGATATAGAAAGTATCAGTGTAGCAGTGCGCTGCTTTGGAACCAATGCCAAAACCACCGATTTGTTCATTATCGCCGCTCTTTGTGCTGCGGAAATACATGCCAAACACATTGCGAATATCATGCTCGCTCAAACCCTTGGCAAAATCGCGAACAAAAAAGATGCTTGAGTCTCCTTCATTACGAATGCCAATCTCTACTGCTTTCTCAATCTTGTGTTTTTTATGCTCGTCAAGAGCATTGCAAGCGTATTCGCGCACAACGGCTTGAACTTTGTCGCTGTAAATCTTGTCGCGAAGATAATAAGATGCCATTTCTGAACCTTTAGCGTCCATTCCCATGACGGAAGAAGACATGTTTTCAGAAGTGATGAGTGGGTTAGCAAGTGTTTGTGTTTTCATTGTGAGTTAATATGCGTGCAAAAGAGTGTTTGTCAATGAGAAAAATGGTGAAGGTGTGCTTTTACGCCAAAAGGCCGTTTACAGTCAATCGCTTTATTGTCCTCCCCGAACCAAATCAAAACATAATTAAATAGCGACCTCACATGTTTCTACAGTTTGTCGGCTTGGCCTGTATTCCTACTCCTTAGATGATGGCTGCTTCTAGGCCAACATTCCTTCAAATTTTAATTACTAAAATAATCCTTCTTGACCCATTGGGTCCATGTCTTTTAAAATAGAAAAATGATATTCATGTTCTAAAAATTCAAGTTTTTCTTTTCTTTTTTCTGCCATTTTGCAGATGTTTAATAAATGTCCAATAGTTAATGGTGTTTTGTCGCCATTTTTTGCGACAGAAATTTCCAAAGTTTTAATTAAAAATTGAAGATTCATAAAATTTTTAGATTTAAAATTAGTGAGCGGTCTGCTTTATCTCCTATCACAGTCGAGAATCACTGTATAGAATCGGAGGCTGACTCGCAATCTCGAAAATTAACTAAAGAGTTTTATACTACTTTAATAAGTTCGTGAATATCGTAATTGATATTCTTGACAAACTTGTAGCCGTCTTCATTCAAGAAATAAATCATACTGTCAGCATCAATAGGACCTTTAAAATCAGAGTAAACTTTCAAACCATCAAGACCAGCAATTTGATACAGGTTGTCTGAGTAGTCTGAGTAATTGCATTCAATGATTAGAACTGAATTAAATTCAGTCTGGAAGACATCTCCAGCTTGAATATTTTCGATCTTCTCATCGAGGTCTGGCTCGCTGTCAACGTCAGCATCAGTTTCTTCAATAAGGCCAAGTTGGATGAGCTTGTTGAGATTAATTTTGTATTCTTTATTGTCTAGTGTGAGGGTTGATTTCATGTGTTTATTATATTAGGGTTTTAGGGATTGTCAAGGACAAAGTTGAATTTGAGTTGGTTTTTGTTTTCGGGTTCAGGTTCTTGAAGTTCTGCCGCGATTTCTGGAAAAGCGTCTGTGAGGAAACTCTCAACCAAAAGCTCTGCCATTGTTGGACCTGCAACAACTTCTTGAAGAGTTTTAATTGAGTTTTTAATTGCCAGTTTTTGTGTTTTATTCATGATTTGATAGTATGATTTTAATTCCAAAGAAAACACCAACAATTGCCAAAAACAACAAAAACAATTGGAAATCAGTTAATTGATGGGTCATCGGGTTTCTGCGTTTGCAGGATTCTTTGATTGAATAATTGGAGCAATAATGCAAGCTGCTCGTCAGTGCAGTTGCAAATTATGTCATCGCCTCTTTCAGCATGAAAACCAATCACTAAATACTTGTCAAAAATAGACTCCAAGTGAGCCTCTGCAAGAGTTTTTGCGATTTCAATTTTACTCTTGTCCATAAAGAATTTCAAAAATATCTCGATTAAGTTGGTGAGCGTCTTCTAGCTGTTGTGACAATTCGTGCAAGCGATCTGCTGCTTCAAGCAAGCAAGTGCTAACAATGCCGTCTTCTGTTTCTATATCTCGCGCTAAAATTTGCAAAGCAGCGATTATGGTTGGCGTGGATGAATTCATAGAATTTGTTTCAAGAAATTAATCATACTATTGATTGATTGTTTGTCAAGCAAAACTTGATCGCCATAGGGGATTCCTGTTTTGAGAATTTTCCAGCAGTGGCGCAAACGATGCCAAAAACTAAACCTATGTGTACCATAAGGTTCCCATATTGAAATATTTAGTTGGTTAAATTCTTCGTCCCATTCGAGATGAAGTTCTTCGCTGTGGCAGGCGCATGGTAGAGTTTTATTCATGTTTGCAAATATAGACGTTTTTATGATTGTTTTCAAAGATTTGATGGATAATGTCTTGCACCGTTTCCCAATCAGCACCACCTAAGCCACAGCCAATTTTATATGGAACGTAAATATCTGTGAGAACAATTGGATGCTCGTTGATACCAAAAACGCCATCATCAATTGTTTCAGTATCATTTCCAACAAAGTAGGTATTAGCAATGCTTTTAAATCCTGCAATGAGTGCAGCGTATTCTGTCTGTTGTTTGCTCGTTCCAATATTGTATTGGCCAAAGAGATTAGCAACAATAACGTTATGCGCAACATTCACTTCAAACACACTACCCAACAACATAATAGGGTAATTTTGACTTCTGACATGAGAGCGATATTCTCCTGCATTAACAGGCCATTTGCGCCCAATTGCACCAGCCAATCCGCCAACTGCACCAATGCAATTAACAGAGTGAACAATGACTCCTTTATCTACTGTAAGGATGTCTTTATTGATTGTTGTGATCATAATTCAATTAATTTTGGAAATGGATGTTTTTCGTTGAACTCTTTTATTTTTAATACGATGTAGTTTGATGAGCCATATCGTTCTTCAATTTCTGGCAAATGCCAAGGAGTGAGACTCATGTGTTCCTCAAGTTTTTCTTGCCAAACTTTTATTTTAGCATGATACATTTGTAATTCGTTATCTGTTAATTCGAATTTCATTCTTTACTATAGAGTTTATCCCACAATTTGTCAACTTCATTTAGGGTTTCTTTGGCGTAGTCGCCAATTTTACCACCACCACACTCCTCAGCAATGATTTTCAAAGCATTATACATCACTGCCCATTGATCTTGGAAGCAATTATAATCTTTTAAATTAATTTCGCCGTATTTACAAACCACTGCTTCGCAGTTGATTGGAGGGCAGCAACCTGTTTCACCGCAGCTACCGCATTTGGCGCAGTATGGGGATTCTTCGCTATCAATTTGAGATTGAAGAGCGTCTTCTGGATAATTTTTTGGGTCGCAGATTAGTGGTCTAATTTCTTCGCTAATATTCTTTTTGCTTGATTCAATCCCACAAATAATTGTTTCACCTTCTGCTGTTCCTCCAAGCATCTCCTCAACAATACTTGTAGCAGTATCTAGTCCATCATTATAGTCTTGTTTACTCATTGTTTTTAATTAATTCAGGGTTTTCGCAAACATTACTAATAATTTCTAAAAAATTATATCTAGGACCATTGGGTGTAATTTGGTTGGTTAAATAATCACCTGTCTTGGATTTAAGCACCCAGCCAAAAGAAGCATCTGACCAAATAACTTCAAAATTCATTCCGTCATAATTACTGTTCTGGTTATATTGAATCAGATCACCTTCGAAAATGGGAGTTCCATTTTTATCTTTCAATCCAGTGTATTGCTGGATAACATAATCATTTTCTGGCAAAACATCATCATAACCGCCATGATAAACTAGACCCACCAAAGAGATTGCTAAGCGTTTATGTGAAGCATCCCATTCATAAATCCACTTTTTATTCTTTTTATCCCAGATGCGGAATTTTAATTCTCTTTTTTGAATTTGATTTTTTATTTCCATAATTTTCTGTTTTTTTGTGACATTCTTTACATAGAGTTCTTCCATTAGAAAGCTCTAGTCTTAGTTCTGGATATAAAGCGAAATCTTTAATATGATCCGCTTCTAATGTGCCTCCTTTTTGAGAACCACATAAAACACACTGGAACCCATCTCGTTTAAAAACTTGTTCACGCCATCGTTTATACTCTCTTGATGCTCTAAAAAGAAGATTTTCTCGACATGTTCCATGAACATAATTTGGCGCAAGTGACCCTTTTAAATTTTCACTTCTCCAATTGCCATAACATATTTTATTACAAAATAAACCTTGCTCAGAAGGCTTTCTTTTAGGCTTTAAAGAATTACAATATTTACATTTTTGATCGCTTCTCCTATCACTTTTGGGGCATCCAAATCTTAAATGATTACTCCAAGATTTTTTATTTTCAGTACAGAATCCACATGAACATTTCATATAGATATTTACACTTAAAAAATTTAATTTCTCTATTCATTTATTTTTCAGAATTTTTACTCTTTAATTGGCCATTCAAACATTGAGAGGTGAAAGAAATGATCGCCTTCAATTTCATCTAACCATACAGCGCACCATGAACTGTAAACTTCGCAATTACGAACAGTATAAGTTTCGCCAACCTTTAAGTTGTCTTTGGCGAATTGAATGATGTTGGTGTAGTGCGGGTAGAATATTCCTTTGGCGTTTTCAAAACGAACTTTATCGCCGACGCTAGGCCATTCCCAGCTTCGGTATTTGTATTTTGTTTTAAATTCTTCTTCTGTCATAATTGCTTTTGGAGTTCGTTTTATCTTGCTGTTAGCAACAAGATATTCATAAATCTTATCTTCCTCACTCATTATCCGAACGGATCAAAGTTTGACATTCCATGTAGGAACAATGCTACTCCAAGTACAGTTGCTGTAAAAAAACCACCCCAATATGGACCACAAAAGAGCCAATCAGGGATTTCAATAGCTAATACTAGTAATGTGTTCATTTTTAATAACTTTCATGTTCGTCAAGTTCATTCTCTAGTTTAGAGATTTTGCTCTCCAAGAATGTAATGTATCCTCTCAGATTGTCAATAGCGTTTTGGTGTTGCCTTAGTTCTTGATTGAGATTATCGAACTGACCTTCTGTTCTTTTAGCTGCCATTTCACGTATGCCTTTTAGCCTTAGTTCTGCAAAAGCTTCTTTGGTGACTGTTTCAATGTTGGCATTCCATTTGTCTTGCTTGCTTGAGTATTCTTCAAGAGCTTTAACAACAATGTCTTCTATGTCTTTGTTTTTCATAAATTATTCTCTCCAATGTTTATTTGGAACTCCTCTTTTATCTGCTACATATTGTGCGACACCATCATATCCACTTTCCCTATACATGTCAAATAGTTTCGCAACATCACAGCTTGGCAAACTTTCTGCATCAGACCCAAGTGCAAAATAATCGTTGACGTTGATGTAAAGGTTTATAGTGCCATCTCCATAATCATTGCCAGAAAATAAGACACCATTTTCCAAGAGAAAAGCAAGCATGTCTTCTTCGTTTGGCACTTTTTGACCATTTATATCAAAGTAGTAATTGCGTTCGATTGTGACTGTTTCTGAATATTCCATAATTATAGACTTTTAATTCCTGTGGAGAATGTTTCGGCCATTTTCTTGTATAGCTTTTCTTCTTCTGTTTCTAGCATGTTTGTTAGATAGCGAAGAATGTGGTATTTTTGTTCGCAGCTAAAAGGAACTGGCTCTTCGTACATAGAATGCGTTGGATAATCCAAGCGTTCCATGACTTGATTAAATAAGTATTGAGCTTCTGGAACGAGTTTCATTTATTTTTTATTTAGTTAAAAGAGCTTCAACAATCTTTTCAGCGTTTTCTTGAAAAGATGGGTAATAAATTGTATTAAATTCTTTGCCGTGTTTGTCAATAAACCACTGCCAATCCTTGCGAGCTTGTTCACTCATTGGAACTCCTTCTTTGGGCTTAGCTTCACTAGCTTCACGAATAATATCCATAACCTCATCTTGTTTATCTTTTGCAGCAGCAAGAATTTCAGCTTTGTGGGGATAAACAATAGAACGAATTGTTTTAGAACCAGGAGCTACTTTTATAAGCCACCAGCCATCCTGCAATCCATCTAGCGCCCAAGGATCGTTGTGTTCGATGTATTTTTTGCCGACTTTTTTATAGAGTTGAGTTTTGTGAGAAATTCGTGTGAGAGCATTCATGGGGCGAGTAATTGTTTGAGTTCGTTTATGATGTCTTCTAACTTGCTCATTTTACCCTTTTGCATGTAAAAGTCAACCTCATTTTCAACAAATGTATAACCATCTTCCCACTCTACCAAATCACCTTCGTAAGATGAAATTAGTTCTTTTAGTTTTGTTTTTAACTCTGTGCTCTCTTTAATGAATTTTGACATGCGGTTTGCTCGGTCTTTGATGTCTGGACGATCAATTAAAATGCTTTTTAATTTTACTTGATTGTCATGATTGGATTTCCATTGATGCACTTCTTTCTTGAGAGACTCAAGAGCTTCGCAGGAGCAAATATCAGCAATACGCCAATCTCCATTCCAGCCCTGCATTTTAACATAAGTGGAAACTTTAAGTGCAGATTGAATAATATCGCTTGGAATGGCAACGTCTTTAATCATAGATTGTTTTAAATCTTCCAAGTGGTTGTTGATACATAGTCTCCACATTGATTGCATGGATATTCGTCGCTTTCAAATTCATCGTATGGAAACACTTCAACCAAATCGGTAAGCGAGCGACAACCATTTTTGATTTGTTCGTTAAGCCTAAGGCATAGAAAGACAAAAATCTGTTCCTGCTGTTCTGCGGAGATTTCTTGCAAGTCTTTGCCATCAAAAGTCCAGCCATGAGATGTGCAACGATCTGTTTTAATGATTTTCATAGGAGAGGTAATTGTTTTTTTTGTTTTAGAAAAAATTTTATCGTAGTTTTCCCAATAAGAGGGAAGATTTGCGCCTTTGCGTAGTGTTGATCCTTTACCTGCTGACATTTTTTTTATTTATTTAACTGTTTTATAACCTTGATAGGGCTGCTGCCCAAGAACGTTGGGTGATAAGGTTTTATACCAAGAACCTCTCACGCAAACCTCGCCTTCTTCGCCAGAAACTTCGCAAGTTTTTTTGCAAAGATATTCGGCGAAACTAATCATCCCTTGGATTTCTCTGTCGCCGCCAGAAAAATAGAAACGAAGTTCTGCAAATTTTTCTTTGATTTGGTCAATTTTTACCTGTGGCGGATAGATTTTTTTCCATTTTGTATATTTATTCGCTCTGCCAAAAACATTACGAAGAAGTTTACAAAATGATTTATTTAGTTCGATGGCTTTTAGCTTTGGAAAATGCTTCATGAGCCAAGGATGAATTCTGCTAAGGAACAAGTATAAGTAATGCCAAGTGTAGTATTTTTTAGAAATGATCTCTTTTTCTGTGCGATATGTGACGGTTAAGTAGTCCTTAATTGCGCCACAAAGATCATCAACGATTTTCTCCCAGCCTTGAGGAACCCAAATTCCACATGGGCATTCTGTTTCTCCAAGCTCGTTCTTGTAAAACAAGCTTGGATATTTATTCATTAGGCGTGTTGAGAAATCTTCCATATTAAAATTTAAATGAAATTCCTTGAATGTAATTACCAAGATTAATAATCTTGCGTGAGACTCGACCTAAAAATTTGCCAAAAGCTCTTTGCATTTTACCCCTAAAGGTTTTTCCAAATTTAATGGATTCTGATAGTTTTTTTTGAAATTTTGCTAAGCGCTCTAATCTTTCTGCCGAATTCGTCTCTTCATATTTTACTAGAGAGGTTTTTTGCAAAACTCCATCAATAAATACAAAATCCATTTCAATCCAAATATCAACTGTTTCGGACTGTAAAGAGTCGTAAGTATTAATTGTGCAGGTTTTATTGTATGGAATTTTTTCTTTTGAAATCGGTTCCAAGAAGCCTCCAAAAGGGCCGTTTTCCTCAACCCATCTTTTTTCGACTTTCTCCTCAAAAAGCTTACCTTCTTCAATAAAGAAATTTGACAATGAACAGTCAAAATCTTTGGTTTGCCAACCAAGTTCGTTTTCACCCAAAAGGGTTAAATATTTGTCAACTTTGGGGTCCGTTCCTTGAATAACGGATTTGTTAAAAATGATAGTGTCAAAAAGGCCCATTTTTTTTATTAGTTAAAGTTTGGTTCACGAAGAAGCTTTTCGATCTTTTCAATGTTGTTAATGATAGCATCATGACTCATTGCAACGCGACCATTATAAATGCCTAAGCAAGGAGAATAAAATTGTTCATAGTATTCCTTTTTCTTTCTCATGATTTCGAGATCGGTTTGTAATTGACTGATTTGGTCTTTGAGTATTTGTTCGTCCATATTAATCTATAAAATAGAAATTAGAAATTGTAACTGAAATGCTATAGTGGTCTTTTGTTCCGTCTGGAATGAAGATTTCGTTTGTTTCATCTAGCCAACCAGTTTGGCCGTAATTAATGTCTCTTTCGTTTTTGCCAGTATAAACAGCGCGTCTCATTTTATCGTTTAAAAATAGTTGTAAAAAATGGTTCTTTAACAGAAAGAGCAGCAATTAACATGATGATAAAACAGATGATGGTGTCCATTCTTTAATGTAGCTTTCTTTTAGAGAGAGTCAAATGTTTTGATAAGGTTTTTCGCGAAACCATTTTGTCAAAATAAACTTTTCGCCCTCTTCAACTGGCATGCCCCAATGCTTTGATTCGGGAATGTTAGAACCGTCTTTGGTGTTTTGCCACAAAATCATTGTGCCAGTTTCGGGTTTTGTTTCTAAATCTATTTCTGTGAATTTAGTGTGTCCACCCTTGGGAGTATCATTCAAGTAGATCATGGCAGTCCAAGTGCGGTTTCCATACAGTTCCAACTCTCGTTTTTGTTGTTCTGTCAAAGGAAAGAAAGAATCAAAATGAGGTTTAAATTCTTCGCCAACTTTATAGTATTGGCCCTGAATTTGTTCGCTGTATTTTTCTGGAATATTAATGATTTTTGAAACCGCATCTTCGATTTCATCAATCACAGGATCAGACTTGCGAAACAAATGAGCAGTCGAGCTTGTGCGAAAGTCAGAAATCTTACTGCCTTCATTGTCATAGTCAATCACAGAAGACTTTTGACAGCGATTCCTGATGACTTGAATCATGCGAACGCACTGGTCTTCTGTTAAGGCGTTTTTGATTTTAAAGATATTTAATTTATCAGACAGCTTTTCTGCGCCAAATTTAGTTGTTAAATTCTCGATTTCAAGAGCAGGGGGCGCGTCTTTAATTTTTTCAAGAATGTCTGGCATGGAGAATTCTGTGATAATCAAGTTTTCATCAAAGCCTTTTTCAAGTAAAATCTGTGCTAATTCTCGTTTTTGAGAACCTCTACGAACATTATCCCAAATCCAAAACTTCCAAGAATCGTCAAAGCTAGTCTTTTTCATATTAAACATACGATGCTCAAGGTGTAAGTATTACTGTGAAAATAGATAAGAAAGCTCGCTCTATTTTAAACTCTTTTCCAAAAGATGTTCAAGACTATTTTCAAGAAATCAGCGAAAAATGTAAAAAACACCAAGTCAAATTTCGCGTGTCGAGTGGGTGCAAGGTGTATTCTGGTAGTGGAAGTTGCGGCGGTTTCTTTTCCGACTCTCATAAAGAGCTTGCAATTGCAATCAACATCCCTTTGAAATGGGTGATTGCTATTCTTGTTCATGAGGATTCTCATTTTGACCAGTGGCTCAATCACCAATCAGATTGGCACGATCCAAAAGTTTCCCGCAATATAACTTATTTTTTTGATTGGCTATCGAAAACAAAAAATATTAAAGACCCAACAGAGAGCGCCAAATCTGTGATCTCTCTTGAGTCTGACTGCGAAAGACGGTCCATTAAAAAAATAAAAAAGAGATGGTCGCACATTATTTCGCCAGAAAATTACGCTCAGTCTGCTAATGCTTACATGTTTTCCTACTTGTATATGGCTTATTCGCGCAAGTGGATTTCTAAAAGCGTAAATATTTATAGTAAATGTTTTTATAGAAATTTCCCGCAAAAAATCCTTGGTAAGTTTGAAGGGTTATCGGAAAAATATTTCGAACTCTTTAATAAAAATGATAAAAATGCAAGGGCGGCTCCAAATAGAGCCGCCCTGCGTCCTACAAACCGAAGTCTATAAGAGGGGTATTATTTATCTTTGGCCTTGCCAACATTGAGAGCTAGCCAATCCACAATCTTGTAGAGTTTGCCAACCCAATTGTTGTCTTTGGGAGTAGGTGTGAGTGCAGCAATAGCGGAAGCTGCTGCGACAACAGCAGTAACAGCGTGAACAAGATCAAGTTGATGAGTGAGAATCCAAGTAATCATACTACTCTTTACACTTTTGATCGAGCCAAAAATTTACTATTTTTAGAAATAATTTGTCTGATCTTTTTTCGCACAATTCTTTGATCTTTTTTAAGTGCTCGCATGAGCAGTCTTTAAGCATAACAAAAGATATTGGTTTATCTCCATTGATTCCAAATGTTCCCCAAATAGTATTTTCAGCTTGCCACTCAAAACTTTCAGTGTTTGGGATTTCTTCGGGGCTTAGAATTTTTACTTCATTATAATTCCAAACACCATATTTTCTTGGTTCTCTATGACTTTTTCTCCAATCATTATAGAGTTCTGCAAAAGTTTGTGGAACCTCAAACCAAATTTTTACTCCCCAAAATCTACCATAAGGTTCTGAATCTCCAATATTAGGCTGACCACCATCAGCCATGATATAGTCTGCTCCCTCTCCTACTGTAATGTAGTCATAGCGAGCGACAGATGCGACAATCTGTTTGTTGTTCGTCCAGCCTTTTAGTTTCATATTATCTAATCATTAGATATTGATGCAGCATAATATCATTTGGATGAGGTTTCAGCTTGTCTGGAATTCTAGCATCTTTGAGTTCATCTTTTGCTTGATGAAAAGTTTTACCATCTCGCTCACATTTTGCAATTAAAACAGCAGCAGGGCTTCTGCTGTAACCCGCAAAGCAATGAATTAGTAGCTTATCAATGGGAATAAGCTCACGTACAAACTCAATAATTTGACGAACGTGCCCTTCGGTGGGCGCATATTTTGCATTTTCGGGATCAACTGCAACAGAAATAAATGTTTCGTCCCCAAAATCTAAAAACAAATATTTTTTACCTTCGCGAAATTGTTCTGGAAGAAAATGTCCAAGAGAAATGATGGCATCATAATTTTTGGCGTATTTCTCTGCATTGGCGAAGTCTGTGAAGTGATTAACTGTGTTCATGATCTAATATAGCTTAATATCCAAAAGCGTCAAGTGTGTATTTGAAGGGATTGCCTTCAATGTTTTTAACGAGGTCGAGCATAGTGGCAGCAATATCGCGAATCTCTTTCTGTGCTTCTGGCTTGTTGCGAAGTTCTAAGAAGTGGCAAAAGCTTCTCCAGTTAAACATTACGTCAGCCTGAATCTGACTGTTGTATGTCTTGAAGAAGCGAGCGCTTTCTTTGGCACGTTTGCGTCCAAGAACAGGTTCAAGCTCTTTCAAACATTGATGATAAAGTCTATTGCCCTCTTCTGTGTATTCTTTGAGAACATCAGCCCAACTATATACACTGATAGACTCATGTGAGTTGCCTGCACATCCATCTTCATCTGCTTCATCCAATGCAACCCAATCATCAGGAATATAAAACTTATCTTCTTTCAGTTCTTTATACCGAGCACTCTCACCATTGATTGAAACACCAATACGATGCTTGAGCAAATGGATATGGCTAGCAATGTCGCAATCCACAAGAAAGTGAAGACTGCTTTTTTCAAAAGGTGTATGATGTCCTGCATCTGCAAGCATTTTTAATAGTTTAGGAATACGTTCGCGCTTTTCATCTGTGATGTCTCTACTGGTGCTTGTCCATGCAGAGCAAGCATGAATTTCATCTGATCCATAAACGCCTAAAAGTTCTACTTTGTTATTCATAATTTATTAATTCGGAGTTTTGTTCTAAAAGATATGAGACAATGTTAACGCATTCTTCTGCACTGAAATTAGTTTTCCAATCACAAACTTCACAAATAGCCTCCACCTCTTTCATGTAGAGTTTGTAGAGTTTTTCTTTATTGATTTTCATTCTGTAATTCTTTTATGCGAGCTTGTAGTCTTTCAATGTGATGTTGAATATCTTCCACAGTATCGCTTGGCCATGTGCCATAATATTTGTCTTTCCAATAAACTGCATCGGTTTCTGCAACCATTAGGTCACTTAGGAGATTATCAAAATTAACCTTATCTTGTTCATCTGTCAACAAGTTTTTGATCTTGACTCGCAAAGGTAATGTAATTGTACACGATTTACAGGTACATTTTTGATTTTCCATAATTATGTCCACATGTAGTCGCGATACTCAACCATCTGCTTGAGGATGTTGGAATCAGTCTCGCTAATGAGTTTATCCATTTGATTCACATTACTATACAATTGATCATAAGTCCAACCCTTCATTTCTGGAGGCAATGGATGTGGTGGGTAACAAGCGTCTTTTTGAGCTTCGCAGTTCGGCCTGCCTTCTTTGATCCAGTGAGCGGCGGAATCAAGCCAGTTCTTGAATTCACGATGCTGCGGCGTTCCATCCCAATTAACAAAAGACTCATCAGCCTCTTTCTTAAAGCTGAGAATCATTGCAAAATTAACATCAACAACAAGACTAGTAATGTCAGCCCAAGTGCGGGGAATTGCTTTACGAATTTCTTGATGCTTAGGAAAGAAGAAGCATTGAATCTTATATTTAAAATCTTTAATTCTGCGCCACATGATGCTAAAATACAGGCGCACATCCTCTCGAAAGAAGTATTGGATTGGATAATCTTTCTTTGTTTGCTTTTTCCAAGCACTCCAGCCTACAGTGTCATCGCGTGGATTCCATTCGAGGCTGCGGGGCTTTTTATACCAGAGGTCTTTATTCATATTTGTATTATGCAGAGATTTTTTCCTTTGTCAACTCGCGAATGCGAAAAATAGCTAAATCTTTAAATTTTAATTCTGTATCCCAATAAACATCGCGGCCAAAACTATTAGGAATTGAAACTGGCATGTCAGCATGTTTGCGAGTGCCGTCAATGCCCTCGCTGTAATGGAAGATGGGCGTAACAGGCCAAGTCTCGTAAGCAAGATTGAAGGCTTCTTCGGCAGTCAAATCGTCGTGCAAAATACTATGATGCAATGAATCATAAGTGACAGGAATCTTGCGCGAATTATAAAAGTACTTGATAAGATTCTTGATGCCCCAAACACCTTTGGCATTGTCATTGTTTTCGAGCACAAGACGTTGACGAATATTGTCGGGAAGAGAATCATAAACACTCAAAACTTTATCAGCAAGTTTTTGAGGCTCTGATGTTTCCTGTCTTACATGTATGTTAAGAGGCGAACGATAGTCTTGCGGCAAATCAAGCAGGTCAAAAACCTCTGCATGCTGCTGTAGGTCAAGAATGCTGTTGTCGATGCAGTCTTGATTGCTGGAAGATAGCGTGATGTATTCGCTTGGGTGCGCTGACAAACGAATCGGATGAGAAGAGAGCGACTGCTTGATTGAATTGCAAACAGCAACAATGCTTGCGTAATTAGGCAAGTCTGCAATGCGAAGCAACACATCTTTATGTGTTAGAACTGGAGCAAGAGAAGACGAGAGGCGATAGCCTTGAATATTATTCAGTTGGCAAAAACAAATAGTATTGAGTGTCATCTTGAAATTATGCAAGATTCGCTCGGAAAGCTCTTGTATAGCAACGTTACGAGGCAGCTTGGTAAACTGCGTGTAAGTCATAGAGCGAAAGCTCTGTCCGTTGTCAGATAGTGTTTTTGAGATACAGCAAAGTGATAGGTTCATGGTTTACAATACCACTCTGCTGCTCCTTGTCAAGACAAGATTTAATAATTAGGCTGCGAACAAAGAATATGATTAATTTCTTCTTTGATTTTTTTAATCATTCTATGTTTGGCAATATAAATAGCGCTAGAATTGATCTTGTATTTATGCATTAGATTTTCATTTTTTAAATCATTAAAGTGCAAATCATAAAAAATCATATAGTCTTTGCTTTTATGATCTCTGCCTAGATTTTCAAAAGCTTGCATGAGAAGCTCTCTCTGATAAGATTTTTCTTGCGAAGCATCAAAATCCTGTTTTTCATCAGGCTGCATTTCCATCAAAAGATCATCGCCGCTGGTGATTTGCTTGTTTTTTCTTTGATTGCGCCGAACAATGTCCACCATGCGCCACTTGGCAAATGTTGTTACCCAAGAATGAATCTTGCCTTTGGCAGAGTCGAACTTGTTTTCTTTGAAGTGGTTTGCCATTGAAACAAACACTTCTTGCACAACGTCATCAACGTCCTGTGAAGGCAACTTATAGCAGTAAGCTAACGATCTTAGATAATCATTAAATTGAATAAAAAAATCATTCCAGCTTTGGCTATTTCCCCAATCGGAAAGCTCTTGTTCTTTGAATTCGCTCATTGATTGGAATTGTGTGGTCTAAATTTAGAAACCTCGTCTTGAAGAACGGAGTATTTTTTGTGAGAATGCCAGATTTCAGTGACATCTCCGCTGACGTATTTGCCTTCTGTTGTAATCACAACAGACTTTGGGGGCAGAAATAATTCTGGAGGTTGCTGGTTAAATTGGCTATCGGGAATGGGTTTTGTTTGGCAACAGCCACAAGCAAGTAGAATAATAGTTAACTTTTTCATTTTTTGAAATCTGCTAAGAAAGAGTGCATTTTTTGCTGCTCTTCAATAATTTCTTCGTTTAGGTTGTCAGCTTTCTTTTGAGCTTGCGAGTTTGGAATGTTTCTTACCTTGTCTCTCTCGCTTGAGAGTTTATCAATTCTAGAGTCAAACTTCTCTAGAACATCAAAAAGAAAAGATTTATTACGCAGCTTGAGGTATTCGACCCCAAGCTGCAATAACAAAGGAATTGCATCCAGTATTTTCACGAATGCTTTTTAAGCGCGTTAAAAATGGTCTTTTCCTCTTGACCAGCCTCACACTCACAGATGTAGCCGCCAATGTGCTTAGCGCAATCCATAGCCCAAACATACGCATCAGTGAAATACTGATCGTAAGAAGCTTGATGTTCGCCTTTTTGATTATAAACTGAATACCACTTAATACCTGATTTCTTTTGCATGTTATTGTTCGTTATTGCTTGTTGCTTGTGCTCATTTTGATAAGGGAATCGTGAATCATGTGACGAGTTTCCCAGTCAATGATGCGTTCATTCTCGTCTTTTGGTAGCTCGGAAGTTACCTGCTCCAAGTTCAAGCCAAATGCTGAACAGAGAGCTTTGATCTTTCGAAGAACGCCGATTTCCTTATACTTTAAGACTGCCCAACAGAGGTCAATCTGTTCTGGCTTGCTTTTTTCAATTGCCTTGGCAAGAGTATTGCTCATAGGGATTTTTTTTATTTATTTGTTTTGTTTGTGTTTGCTGTGGTGCTTACTATTCTACAATAGTAAGGATTTTTGTCAAGGCTTCTTTTGATTCTTCTAGCGCTTTTTCTTTCCAACTGTTTAGATAATAGCTTTTAATTTCAGAAAGAAGGAACTGGGTTTTCCCAACTAATTCTTTTTCATTATCAATGATGCAATAATCAGGTACGTGATAACCAGACAAGGCAATGGTATTTTTACAGCTATAGTCAAATAGAGTAAGAACATTATAATTGAGAGCTTCGTAGAATCGGTTAGCCAAACCATTATAGTTGTGGTGGTTAATTTCATCCTCAATGTAGAGGCTAGTCTGGAAATTAGAGAGTCCTTCTTTTGACCAGTTGATGCGGTCAATAAATGGCCCGCTGACTCCAATTGTGTTAAATTTTTCACGATTTTTTTGATGTGTTGAAACGGTTACTTTGCCCTTTAAGTATTTACGAAAGGACGGTTCACGATTTTTACGAAAAGAACCGTAATAAATGCAGCCTGATTTTTCACTTTTTACTTCTTTTGGGTCAAAAATTAATGCATTTAAATTAATAAAGTGCCAATTGTCCACATATTTCTCCACAATTTTAGAGATGTTTGGGCTATGATTGGCGATAACTTCATATCGACGACCTTCTTTAACAGCCATCCATAATGCTCTTGGTTCGCCAAGATTATATTCGTTGGTGATGTGAAACAGTTTGGCTTCTGGACTAGCTTTTAGCCAAGCATAGTCAACGTAAGAATAATGGCTTGCATGATTAAAAATGATTCGATCATAGCCACTTTTAATGCTGTCATTAACTGTTGGGTAGCTCCAGATGAGGTCTGCCTCATGACCACTTTGAATCAAGAAGTCTTTGATCTTTTTGGCGTTTAACCAGTGCAAGTTTTGAGGTTCTTTTATTGAACCCTTGTGAGAATCAATGATTAAGTATTTCATAGAGGAAAGAATTCAATTGCTAAACGGCCTAAAGAATCATCAATGTGAGCATAGCCTTCAATGATAAAGCGATCCTCAATCAAGAGCGTCTTGTAAATTTCAAATGGAAATTCTCCGCGATCAGGAACTTTCACATAATGCAGAGTGTTTCCATCAAAAGAGATGCTGCAATTTTCGAATTCTTTTTCCATCCAATCCAAGTGGGATTTGTTGTTTGCCCCAATTATTTTAATTTTTCCAGTCATGTTATAACTTAATATGTATATTTGAAAGTGTCAACGTCTTTTTCAAAAATTTTTTCAATTATCTTTTTGGTTTTAGAATTGTAATAATCTTTATAATCTGATCTTTTGCTTGAATTTTCGTGAGGAATATCAGCAGTGATGTGTTTTATTTCGCAAGCGTCAAGCATTTCTTTAAAATCATTTTTAAGATTTTCAAAACGCAAAATAAAGTTTGGTTGAAATGATCCGTTGAGCCATTCAACTTGTTGATGAATGCCAATAAAGTCTTTTGTGTTGTTCGCGTGATTTTCTTCCATAATTTCGCAAAAATCTTCAAAAACAATATCGCTAGAATGATTATATAAATCTCCAAGCTTATTTTCTTTGGCAAATTGAAACATGGACACTGCTCGATCAAAAGGATTTCTCACAATAGCAAATGACATGTAATTTTTAACTAAGTTACCAAAAATACCATAAATTTCATTTGGTTTGGCATGCGTTGGAGAAAACCACTTTTTATAAAGTTTATTTTTAAAAAGAGCGTCATTAAAAATTTTCTCATGCTTCTTAATTAAATTAAGATCACCAAGATGAGAATAAATAGAAGTGCTGGCGTTTTTAGGAATACGAATAAAAATAACGCTCCAAATCCATTTATGAATGCATGGTGCAAACTCTAGCATTTTGGCCAAACTTTAAATTTTAAGTTATCAAAAATATCAGAGAACTTAATGATTGAAATCTCGTCTTTGCGACCCTTGCGCTGATATATCTTGTAGAGAGCGTTTTTTGACGCATCTACGCGGCTATCTTGGTCAACTAACTTGAGGCAAAGCTTCCATAGGGCAGAGCGATTAACCATGATAAAATCATTCTCTCTTTCAAAAGCAATGAATTCTGCGGCTCCAATTAACCATCCAGCATTGCCTGCGACATTTAAAAACTCAACCCAAATTAAATCATCGCTTGTCTCAGAATCGCTTCTTTTGATTTTTTTTCTTGCTTTAATGTCTATTGAGTAAATTGGATAGCCTTCTTTTGAGAGAAACACATCAATGTGAGAGAGTTGCTGCTTGCGATCCGCTTGAATAGCTTTCCAACCTTGTTTTTCCGCGATTGAAGTAAACAAGCTTTCTGCGTCGTGTCCTTTCTCGGAACACTCTCCTGTTCTGTCGAAACGATTACGGTATCTCATAATATGCGAAATCTTCTAAAAATTTAAAATTAAAAAGTTTTTTAGAAATTGCAATGAATTTTTCTTTTTTATATTTTCTTCGCACATTTCCAGCTATGTATTCTACATCATATTTGGTCTTAATCAAGTTAAAAATTGCCAAGGCAGCTTTGGATGTTAAATTTCGATCAAAGTTTCTTGATGCTGCAAAAACAAATTCGCAAGTTTTTGAAGGATTTATGATTTCAATAGCGCCGTTTGGTATTTCAAGAGTTTTTTTGTCAAGATCGAAGCAAATAAATCCCAATAAAGAGCCATTAACGGACGCAAAAAATATTTTAGTTTGTTCTGTCAAGTATTTAAAATGCTGTTCGTATTTACTTGTTCGAGATGACAAAGTGCGGCTTTTAAAGTCCAAAGGTCGAGAACGATCAAAGAACTCGTAGTAAAGCAGTTTAAGCTGTCGGCTTTGTTCTTCATCTCCAAAAAATTCGTGTAATTTATAGTTTAAATAGTTATTATTTGTAGTCATGCCCATTAACAATAAAGTTTCTAAAGACCTACTTGATTTAGAACCAACAGCCGTATTAGAGTTTTATAAAATCTATTATGATACGGTTAATGAGCCTGACTCTTTCTTTCCATTCCATCCTTGCTCTAATGGTTTAGAAGGAAAAATTGTTTTTAACAATATTGCTTATGTGCCTTTGGCTGTTGAAGTTGAGGATTTTGAATCAAATATTTTCAATAGGATTAACCGCCCAAAAATTAGAATCAGCAATGAGCAATTGATGATTAGCCAAATCTTGCGTCGAAAAAATGATTTTAAATTTGCCAAGCTGGAAAGAACTAAAATTTTTGTCAAGTATATTGATGACGTAAATTTTGAGGGAGGAATTAATCCCTATGGAATCGCAGACTCAAATTCAGAAATTTCTCGCGACTCTTATGTAATTTCTCAAAAAACTCAGGAAAACAAGTCTCTTGTAGAGTTTGAATTGACTGCTCCGTTTGATTTGGAAAACTTTTCTATTCCTGGCCGCTTAGTTATGGGAAGATATTGCTATTGGCAATATCGTGGTTTGGGATGTCATTATTTTGGCGCACCCGTTTGTCAAGAAGATGATTCTCCATTCACTTACGTTCCAACAGGCTCTTTTAACTTTCAGAGCACAAACAATGAGTGGCGCTATGGAATTACTTATAATGCGGGAACTATTGTGTATGTTTCAACACCAAAAGACCCTTTTAGAACTTGGTATGTTTGCACGGAGAGGCATCTTTCTTCTGAAAATAATATGCCTGGATTAGACAACGTGCCTTGGGAAAAAGACGGATGTTCCAAGTCTATTGGCTCATGCAAAAAAAGATTTTATAATCAATCAATTTTTTATAGTGGAATCTCTGGTTCTTCTACTGTAACTGGTTCAGTTTACAATCCTGTTCCCAGCGCACAAACAGCCAATTTAACAACATTTTATTTACCTTTTGGAGGCTTCCCAGCCACGGATAACTATCAGTATGGACAATCCTATCTTAAAAAATAAAAGTTTTAAAAAGCTTCTTGAATCTATTCGCGAGCACTGTGATAGATATTTTTCTCTAGAGTGTTGCGGCTTTATTGGTAAAAAAGATAAAGACTATGTTGCTCAATTTGTCAGCAATCGTTCTCCGAATCCAAAAGACTTTTTTTGCGTTGATCCTCTTGATTATTTAAAATTCAAAAACGAACATGAGTTTATTGCATTACTGCATTCTCATATTGTTGGTGACGAATCATTTTCAACAATGGACGTTGCTAATGCCAAAGCTACATGTCTTCCATCTATTGTTTACTCTTTGAACACGAAGAAATTTGCTATTTATGAGCCAAATAATCACGAAGTAGATGTAAATACCCTAAAGAAGGTAAAAGGTTATTTATGACAGAAATTCATTTACATGGTATTTTAGGGCAAAAATATGGAAAATTGCATAAATTTTCTATTAAAGAACCTAAAGATATTGTTCGTGCATTAGAAGCTAATTACGAAGATTTCACAAAAGATTTAAAAGATTTATTAAATAATAATATTGTTTATTCTATAGTAATTGACGATCAATGGCTTCATGGCAGTTCGTATAATAAAAAAAATAAAATAAAAAAAATAGATTTTGTTCCAACAATATTAGGTGCTGGACCAATTGGTTTTGCAATAGCATCATTAATTGTCGCTGTTGCTTCAGCGGTATATTCCTACGTTCAGGCTGGAAAACAGAAATATCCACAAATCCCTGGAGCAGAATCAAATTCTAGCGCATCTTCTAAATCTCTAGCTTTCTCAAATAGAGAAAATATAGCAGAACAAGGTAATCCAGTACCTTTGGCTTATGGAAGATTAAAAATAGGTTCTTATGTTATTCAAAGCACAGTCAAATCTTTTCCATTGACACTGACGCTAACAGATGAGTTTTTAAATTCAACATCAAAAAAATCAGGAAACCAAGTAGCTATAATTGATTCTCCAGATTCAACACTAAGTAATCCAGCATATAATGAGTCATTTTTCTAAAAAAAATATTAAAGGAATTATTGGCGCTGGTGGCGGAGGTGGGTCTTCTTCCCCTCCTCCTCCAGCCCCGCCTACGCTTACTCCTCCAAGGCTCGGAGACTTACAAGCAATATCATCTTATGATTATTCAGAAAGTGTTGATTTAATATCTGATGGAGAGATTGATGGATTCGTTAATCCAAATGGAAAATATGTGGAGAATCTTGGATTGTTTGAGAGTATATATCTGGAAGATGTCGTTATTAGACAACCAGTTGATGAAAATTCTTCTGAGATTCAATCTCAATATGATTTAAGTTTCATACGAGAAGCATTTAATAATAGATTTTATAATAATGGATTTTTCTTAGAAACATTAGCGTCTAATGTGTCATCTTTTGTGGGAAATAATGGAAATGGAATTAGTTTTTCTTTTTTAGCTTCAAGAAATGATATTTCTAGTAGTATTTTTAATACTTTATCAAAAATAAATAATGATTACTCTTTAAACTCTAGTAATCAACAGACTCCTATCTTTAAACAATTGAGGATTTTAAATTCTCAATTTAATTTCTCGTCCGAAAGAGAAGTTCAGTCTTATCTTTTATCAGATTACCCTGATAATTTAGCTGATGAATATCCATTTTCTTCTATTAAAATATCTTTTGATATTTTGATAGATTCTAATTATTCTTACTCAACAGACGATCTATTTAAATTTGAAAATGATATTTATAATCAAGTTTATTTAAATTTAGAATCAACTGAGCTTCAAAATAAAAAAATATTGTCGTCAAAAAAAGCTATAAATTTAGTGTATTTTTCTCAAAAAAATAATGTTACTTATCTTAGTGGAGATTTTTATATTTTCTTGTACAAAAGAAATGGTTTCTTGTTACAAAATGGTATTGATGCAGTCATTAAGGAAGTTAAAAGCGCAAAAATATTAAAAACATTTGCAAAATTCAATTACGCTAACGCTTCTTTAGAGACTAGAAATGGAGAAGATTTACAGAAACCGTTAAGCTTATTTAATAAAACTTATTTAACTACTAATTATGGAGTAAAATTAAGAGGCCCATTCCAAAAAGGTCAACCAGTATTAACTTTGTTAAACAGAGATTTTAATCAAGCAGATACAAGATATAATCAAAATAACGAAGCATCAAGAAGTGGATTAATATCTGATTCTGATGTTGTCATCGGGGGGTCTTTTCTTTCTAAAGAAGAATACGCTGCTTGTAAAAATTTACATACATATTTGTTTAGAGATGATGCTGAATTTAATCAAAATGTGTCTTCCATAAATAATTATGGAGAATCTGCCAATTGGCGTAAATTCAAAAATATTACTATTTTAAATAATATTATTACCGCAACTTTTGAGTCTATTATGCCTTATTATCCTTATTATACAGCAATAGAATTAGTACGTTTCGACAAAAATACTAAAATTTTTGATAGGTATTATACTTTCCAGTATACGTCGCCTGCTGGAAACCCATTCACGTATCCATTTTTAAATAATGGTGTTACTTACATCACTTCTGCTGATCAATTTGATCCATCGTACAGTCCAAATTCCTATCTTCAAGTATTTCCTGTGTTTTGTCGAGTTTTGCTCGACAAGGCTTTCGATCTGGAAGGAAGTGACGATACAAGAAAAACAACAACATCTATCGACAGCTTTAGCGATTGGAATAAAAATTATACAAAATATATTTACGAACCTTCTTCAAGAATTACGCATGTTATCTTGAATCCAAATGTGGATCAAGTTTTTATAACGTTAAATGTTAACGCATTAAACGATACTGCGCATCGAGGTGATTTAACTTTATTAAAATCTGATGGATCAATTGAAACAACTAGCGCTGGCTCATCAATTCCTTCTGTAATTGAACTTATTGTGGAAGCTGGATACCAAAATTTAGACGGAACAGAAGAAATTTCTTTGCAGAGAAAATATCAAATTAGAGGGTTAGTTAGCTCATCTGTTTATATTGACATTGGTAGAGAAGAAAATGCACAATCTATTCAACAGTATAGTCGCTTTATTTTAGGAAGCGAAAATATAGCTCAACCAATTACCGTTCCAACAAGCCAAGTCGGCAAAACGCGATTTGTAAGAGCTTACCGCTTAACATACGAATCTTACTCTTCCCTGATCAGACGCGAAATTTATTTGCAAAAAATTACTGAAATTATTAATGTTCCATTTTCTTATCCGAATTCTGTTATTTGTGGATTGAAATTAGATGCTAGATCGCTACAGAACATTCCATCTCGCAGCTATGACGCGAGATTTAAAAAGGTTTTTGTTCCAAGCAATTATTTTCCTTTAAAATCTAATGGCCAAGATAAAAGATATATATCTAGATCAAACATTGCATCTTTTAATAGTTTGAGTTCGTTAGACGATCAAAAAATAATTTATAGAGGTAATTGGGATGGAACGTTTAAACTAGCTTGGACAGATAATCCTGTTTGGGTCTTATTTGATATTTTAATTAGTCGTAGATATGGATTGGGTAATTTTATTTCTCCATCTGAGGTTAACTATTGGGAACTTTACAAGATTGGGCGTTACTGCGATGCTGTTGACTCAAACGGCGTATTTGCTGGTGTTTCTTCAGCAGATGGAGGCTTGGAGCCTAGATATGCTTTTAATGGAGTGATTGCTGATAAAACAAATGTATTTGATTCAATCAAGTCTCTGATTGCTTGTTTCAGAGGAAACATGTTCTATACAAACTCTGAAATTAACTTTACGAATGATAGGTTAAAGCCAATTATGGCTTTCTTCAACAATGCAAATGTGAAGGATAGTATGTTTAATTACTCTAATGAGCGTAGAGATTCACAATACAATGTGATTGAAGTTACTTATTTGGATCGCGACGATTTATTCAAGCAGAAAATAGAATATATTGAAGACACTGATGACATTAAAGCTCGCGGTATTTTAAGAACAACTGCTCAAACTTTTGGCATTACAAGCAGAGCGCATGCTAAAAGACTTGGCGAACATATTATTTATTCAACAATCAATGAAGACGAAAATGTAGCTTTTGTCGGAGGATTAGAAACATTGCTCTGTCGCCCAGGAGATTTAGTTGCTATTAATGATGAAGTAAAAACACTTAAGAGACATGTTGGCCGAGTTTTAAATGTTGATCCAGTTACTAATTCTATTTACACTAATGTTTCTCTTAGATCGTCTGATTTTAGCTCTTCTGGGCTAACGGGAGAGATTTCAGTTTTAATTCCAACGGGAAAACTTCAGTCGGAAGACTTTTATAACTTGGCAAAATCCCCTAGTAAATTAAACATCTCTGAAATTTATCAAACAGATTTACCGATGAGAGTGACCTTCCAAAGCACGGGAAGGCAAGTTTCTCCATCGCTTAGTTACGGTTCAAACTTCTTTATTGATACTGGATGTTCTGGTTACCCACTATTTCAAGATATTCGGGTTGGCTCACCATGTTCAATCACAATTGCTAATACAAAGCAGCAAATTTACAAAATTCAATCCATCAAAGAATTAAACTTAAACGAGTACGAAATTATTGCTTCAAAATTTGATACTGGAAAATTTAGCGAGATTGAAAAAGGCGAAACAGGATTAATGCAAGATTTCTTTTCTGATTTCCCATCTGCAAGAAACACTAATGTAAGCGAAGGAAATGCAGTTACATTAGAAAATAAATTCCAATACGAACTTAAATTCCCTAGAATTTTGGCATTTGCAACTGGAAATTGGGATTTACAATTTGATACGGTTGATTTATCTGGACAATGGACAAGTGTTGCAGATGCAAACTCCTACAATGTTGAATTGATTACTCCAAAATATAGAAGCATCAAACAAATTGTAACTGGCACATCTGCAATTTTTGAAGATCAAACTGAGGTTGGCAGATTCACCTTAAAAGTAACTGCGCGAAATACTGGCTCTTATCCAAACCCAATATCTGCCACTTCTTCTTCAACAACAACTGTGCTTTCTTATACTGCCCCTGTGAGAAACAATGGAATTATTCAGGGGTTTGTAATAAGTAGATAATATGGCTACACCTACACCAGCGCCTCCGCCTCCTCCGCCTCCGCCTCCGCCTCCGCCGCCTCCGCCGACATCGCCACCGACATCGCCACCGACATCGCCGCCGACATCGCCACCGACATCGCCGCCGACATCGCCGCCGACACCAGCGCCAACACCAGCGCCTACGCCTACGCCTACACCTACTGCTCCTCCAACGCCACCGCCATCACCAACGCCTGCTCCTCCGCCTTGGACTCCTCCCATAACTCCATTCACTCCTCCACCTATTCCAATAGAAATTGGTTTTTATCCTTCTGAAAGTTCAGTAGGAACTGGAGTTAGTTTTTATTATTCAAAATTTAAAGACTCTACTTTTAATTTTCAATATAAAGATATTTATGATAATGAAATTACAAGCGATATTGATCTTGCTCAAAATCAAGGGTTTTCAATTTATGACTTTTCTTATCGGGTTTCTTTGTTATCAACAGGAGCTTGGCCTTCAACATCAGAGCCTTATATTGTAGCAGAAAATTTTGCCACAGATCAAAGAAGCTTATCTTTTAATTTTACCAAAGAAAAAAACGCTGAGCTTTTTAATTCAACTTCTGGAGAAAGATATTATTCTTTATTGTTTAACGTAAAAAACAGAGGTGTTGAGAACTCTGTTTTATCAACAATTTATCATTTGCCAGCGAATATTGATTCTGTAACTGTAGAAGATTATTACTCTTCTCAAGTAACTGGAATAGTTGATCAAGTATTGACATCTTGGTCTTATACTGGAAATGGTATTCTAACTGGATTTAGCATTCCAGGACATGTTAATCCATTCATTACTGGTTTAACCTCTGGTCTTTCTGAAGTTTTAAATTGGCAGTATTTTCCAACTGGAGATGTTTCTGGTTTTGCGGTGACTGGTTATGTAAATAGTGGAAATTTTTATAATGCATATTCTGGAGGAAGCTTGATTTCTCCAAGCGAATATGAGATAAAATTCACTAACCCAACTCCAGAAGTTAATTTCTTTAGCTTGCCAAGCGGATTTTTCTTAAGTATTGTTGAATCGACAGGCAATACTGGATTCTTGTCAACAAATTATAGGGCATTTATTGACGGCTTTGAAGAGGTTTCTGGAAACTATTCCATTAACGGTAATAATGAAACTTTGATTTTCAACATCCCTCCTTCTAGTGGCTCACCAATCTTGATCCAAGAAATAACTGGAATTAGTCAATTAATAAATAGCCCTTTAAGTGGGCAGGTTAATTTTACAGTTAACTTCGACACTGATTCTGTAGAGAACTATATTGTTAGATCGCTTGACGTTTATACTGGCGCAAATACTGGAGAGCAGCATTCTGTTTCTGGCTTTGGTTTATTAAAAACCATAAATTTTTTAGAAAACGCATCTTCTCAAGATTTTTCTGTTTTCGCTGGAGAAGTCCCAACTAATCAATTTATTTACTATAAATTCATACCAAATGATGATTTTGGCGCTGGTTATATTTTTAATGCTGAAACAAGTGGTTATTTATTTCAGCCTACTCAGCAATTATTTTACACAAACGCTATTCCACCGACTCTTTCTTTTGAAGGAAGAACGGGTAATTTCTTTACTGGTTTAGATTCGCCACAGTCTCAACCTAATTATGATGGAGCTTTAATTTATCAAACAGGAAGTTATGGACAAAATCTTTACTTAGTAAAGTCTGGACAGTGGAAAACTATTCTTCCTTATGAAGAAATCAGCGGAAACATTGACCAAAATTATATAAGATACGTTTCGCCCCCTCTAACCGCTTCATCTAACGGCAGAAAGGGCGACGTATCTTTTAGTGGAACTTATTTGTATGCTGCTACTGGAACAAACAAGTGGGGAAGGGTTCAATTATCTTCTTGGTGATTGAACGGCTTAAAGATCAAATAATCTGGCTGATTATCTTTTTCTTTGTATTTGTTTTTGAATACAATGACGTTTTGAGTAATAATTTCCCCATTCGGTCCCTGTAGAGTTACCTTCCCAGAAAGGTATTTATTGCCCTTCCCCTGCTTGAGCCATAGGCTTCCCAGATTGTTTTTCGACCAATTCGTAGAATTGTTTGGTTGCTTCGATGAAGTCTCTTCGTGCATAATGCGGAACCTTATTATACTGCTTCTTTAAGCGCTTGTAAACTCTTTTGTTGATCGAGTTGTCTTTGGGATTAGTGATTGCTCTTAGCTGTTTTGCGATTGTTTTTCTCATATTTTTTTAATATACGATTCAGTATCTTTTTTAAATCCCATCTTTTGATAAATTTTCTTTAATTTTTCAGAATTGGGATAGTTTTCGACACAGTTCATATTAATGTATTCGATTCCTTTGCTTTTTGCAAATTTAATAGCTTTATTATATAAGGCGAATGATTTTTTAGGATTTTTACTAATCCAAAAACATTCTGAAAATATTCTTTGATTTAAAAATGGATGTATGCTATCCGTAAACATAATCATCCCATCTACAAGACCATTTTCAAAATTTGCCCAGCAATAAATGCTGCTATTTAACATTGTTGAGTGTGCAAAAGAATCAATAACAGAGTTAGGATTAATAGCTAAATATGCGTGACCATATTTGGTGTTTTCCTCTTTAAAAAGAGCTTCTAAATCTCTAAAAGCTTTTTCAAACTCTTGGCCAGATGTGACCTTTTTAATCATTTAGATACAATCGAAAGAAGTTTGCGGCTTTCTTTGATAGGAATGTCTTCAAAAGAATTCCAATTTGCAGCTTCTTCATTCTTGTATGTTTCGTCTTTCCAAAGCTTTCTCAAATGCTTTTTGAAAGCTTCAAAATCTTCGCAGCCAAGATTTTGTTTGGCAGAGTTTTTGAGAGCGCTCTGTGGCGTTAGCGATTGAACGATTGACTCACTCTCTTCGTAAGCGACTTTATTTTTAGACTTATCAATTTCATCGTCACCAACAATATGAATATTAAGATAATTGCGAACAGAGCGAACAAAAGCGCGATTTTCAGCAATAGGTTCCAAAAACTTAATGCCAAATCCTGAACAATTCTCAGAGGTTGCGTTTGCTGTGCTAGTAAATGTTTGAGCATTGCCGTCGCTTTCATAATTTGGCATCCAACTAATGCAGCAAACTGCTGTGGCGTAATGAGAGGAAATTGTTTCAATTTTAAATTGAACGTCAAGGAAGCCTCTGAGTCTTGCCAACTCTTTGATACCAGCCAACTTAACAAGAAGCTGGTGATCTCCAAGACCTTCAATAGAGTCTGGCACTTGAAGTTTGCGAGTTTCAAACCATTCCTTGTTAGGATACAAATGCTCTGGCTTAATCATCGCTCGCCAGTTAATTGAGCCGTCTTCGTTGAATTTATATTCAACCCCGTCAATGAGGCCGAGTTCGTTACGCTTGTATTTGTTAGGATTCATAAATAAAATAGTGATCTAGGTCTGTCCAGAAAGACTCATTATAGATCACATCAGAAGCTCTGTCAACAAAAACTTTGTCTAAATCAGCATGAGCTTTAGAAGCATAACGTTTGCCGTTTGAAAAAATATCTTTTTTGGTCAAAAATTTCAAGTTTGCAATTTCGGAAAGATTTTTAATATTTTCTTGATTTGAAGGTTCGTCAAGTTCAACTCTAAAATCAAAGTAAAAATTTCTAATTTCAGAAATCTGATCTTTGTTTTTTGTGCTGCATGAAATATCTAGCCCAAGATTTTTGATAGATTCAAGATATTCGTTGCTGAAATCAGTTGTATTTTCTATATCAAAAGTAATTTTTTTGATATTGTTTTTGCAATTGGATAGGAGTTGCACATTAATTGGTTTCGCAGAAATAATGTGGCAAGCATAGTTCGAGCACCAAGCCAGCAAATTATTTTCATTATGAAAATAATCCATTCTAATATTAATAAGCCTGTTTTTTAGTTCTTCTGCGAAACCGTAAAAGTTAGGAACGACTTCTATAACGGCCTGAGAGTAAGACTCTCCAATGAATTTAGTGTTAATGCTTTTGGTGTATGGAATTTTTAGTAATTCACAAACATTTTTAACAATATCTTCTGGCTTAATTGTATTGATTGATTTCGGCTTTTCGTGATAGTTGTAGCTTGGTTTACGTCCATTTCGATCTGCTTCTAAAATCCTAACCTTACTCGGAGTGTTCCAGTATGGATTAGCATGGCTTGGATAAATGTGAGAATAAAGAGCAACAATTGGAACATCAAAAACACTCGCTTGATGAATTGGGAAGCTATCAATGCCCAAGTGAAGGCTTGAATTTTTAACAATGTATGATGTCTGTTTCCTTGAAAAACCAAGGAAAGATTTGTCAACAAGCGGCAATTGTGGGTCTTCTCCGCCACCAATTTGATAGATTTTATATCCCAATGGGTGCAAGAGATTTTTTAAAAGCTCTATGACTTCTGGAAAGAATTCATAAAATTTAGAATCAATTTTATTATCAACATGCACTGTGATGTATTTATCGTCAACAATGGGCATGTAATGAGTTTGGAAAATTGGCTTGCCAATTTTAACTCCTAAATTTTTAGCGTATTCTTCAATCAGATGAGACATAGTTGTGATTTATCTTTTCCATTGTGTTGATAAGTAAAATGGCGTTGAGTGCCAACGAACGGCAAAAATGCCAATTCAAAATATCCTTTGTGTTCTCCTTGGCCTTCTAAGAACAATAGATTATCAAAGATTGGAGAGTATGGCAATACCTTGTGAACGCACGGATGCTCATCAACAATCTCAAAAAACTGCGGCAATGTAATAAAATAAATATTATGATCTGGATAAAGCTCCTGCAAGTTTTCTAGCAAGGCGTTAACCATTAATACATCGCCAGCAGATTGAGGCATAACAACCGCGATTCTTTTGCCTTCGTCATCTTTGCCTAAAACGTCTCCAATATCAATTGCCTTTGGTTCGATTGTGGCTGCTGTATTTTTGAAATGATTTAATACTTGTTCTCTATTGAGGTCTGACTTGAGTCGATCAATCCAGTGCAAGCATCCTTGGTGGTTGCAGTCAACTGTCTCACCAAGAATGTTTTTATACAAGTCGATGATCCATTCTGCATTGTCTTTAATATTTGTAGGCTGATAGTTTGGATTTTTGACTCTTTCCTGAATGTTCCAATCTTCTACGAAAGGCGCGTTGTCAAACATTTCTTCTAACTGCTTGCAGACAACCTCAATTGAGCAATGATTGATTGTAAAATCTCTAGCCTTCTTGCCAATTTCTGAGCGTTTTTCAGGCTTCAT
>Ga0114970_10000302_pt1 | contig 35878 bp, 40 predicted proteins | sample M_140205_XF_Meta_FD_87030 | JGI IMG/M metagenome (GOLD analysis project Ga0114970, IMG submission 87030) | Freshwater microbial communities from Lake Montjoie, Canada to study carbon cycling - M_140205_XF_MetaG | ecosystem: Environmental > Aquatic > Freshwater > Lake | place: Lake Montjoie... | reverse complement strand
TTCGATGGTCTGTCGCTTGATCCTTTCTCGTCGTTGGATGATGGCTGTGGCTCTGCCGAAGTAAGCATCGGCGGGAGTTACGTTTTCCAGGCTCTCGTGGTAGCGCCGGTGGTTATAGTGCTCGATGAACGCCTCGATCTGCTGCTCCAGGTCACCGGGCAGGAAGTAATTCTCCAGGAGGACGCGGTTCTTCAGGGTCTGGTGCCAGCGCTCAATCTTGCCTTGTGTCTGGGGATGGAGTGGAGCCCCGCGTACATGGCTCATGCCATGCGCCTCGATCCACTCGGCCAGTTCACCAGCGATGTAGCTGGGACCATTGTCACTGAGCAGCCTTGGTTTGTGCAGCACAGTGGCCTGATCGCAGCCTGACGCCGTGAGCGCCATGCCCAGCGTGTCGGTGACGTCCCCGGCTCGCATGGTGGTGCAAAGCTTCCAGGCGATGATGTAGCGCGAGAAGTCATCAAGGACGGTCGACAGGTACATCCAGCCCCAGCCGATGATCTTGAAGTAGGTGAAGTCGGTCTGCCACATCTCGTTCGGCCCGCACGATCTTGCTGCGCGTCGCATGCACCAGCCGGATCGGCAGGTTCGCGCCCGCCTGCGCCAGCACGGCCCGCACCATCTCGCCGCCCTGGTTGGCCTCGGCGATGATCGCGTCGGCCTCGAATTCCGCAAAGGCCTGCGCCGCCCGCGCTGCCCAGGCGGCGGGCGACAGCCGGCCCGCAGAACGGTCGGCCAGGACATAGCCTGCGCCCCGCAGGGCCAGTGCAGCAGATTGTTCGACGGTTCGAACACCGCGCCCGCATCCACCGCCAGCAGGCCGGACTCACCTTCCACCATCACCTGGCGCACATCGCGCTCGGTGGCGCCGATCAGGCCGATGCGCCGGGCCGCGCCGCGCCCGCCCAGGAACAGCCAGATGCGCCACGCGCCACCATCTTGTGCTTTAGAGGGCGGCAATTGCGCGTCGCGCGCCCAGAAATCCCAGCGGTCCAGCAGCGCTGCATCGTCATCGTCAAGATTCGCCAGAATCCGGCGGCAGCGAGTTTATCCAGGCGGCGCTCCAGCGCCGTGCGGGCGTCATCGTCATGCTTGCGAACCTTGGTTTCGCGCACGATGGCGCGGCGCTGTTCCAGCCGATCCAGCCGCTCCAGCGCGTTCCCCAGCACCGCCAGGGTACGGGCATCGACGGCGCGCGACTTGGCGTCGTTGACGACGGGCACGCCATCCTTGGGCTCCCAGGCGTCGCGTACCCGCACCAGTTGCCGCTGCAATTCGTCTTTCAGATTTTTCACCATCAGATCCACCCATCCGGAATCAGGCCCGTTCGCACGCTGCCCGCGCGACGTCAGCGCCATGTTTCATTCTCAAAGAAAGTTTGACGCGAGCGCCGCATTGCGCGGCGCGACCTTCTGCTTGGGCAAAGCCCCGCCTCCCCAGCACACAGGAAGGGGAGGTGCCCGTAGCTGGCCAGCGCAGCGGTTAAGACAGCGAAGGGCGGAGGGGTTAAACAGAAGATACAATTCCGGAGATGACGCTGATGTAGAAGCCAGCCGCGCGCCGGTCAACCGCCTGACGCGATTTCCCTTTTCTATCCACGCGCAGGGCCTTGAATCCGCCGCTTAATTAAGTGCCTTATCCCCACCATGTTCACACAGTGGATCGCGCAAATTCAGGCCCAAATCCCGCCGCGCGTGCAGGACTGGCTGAAAATCGGCCAGCCTTACACGCCCTGGGCGGCGCGCATCCTGGCCGGACTCGCGGTGCCGCTGGCGCTGGTCTATCTGGCGCCGCAGGTGCTGGGCCTGTTCGCGGGCCACCTCGATCCGAAAATCGATCTCTATGCGGTGAACCGGCCCACCGCCTTTTCCTTCCGCGATGCGGCGGGCAACGATGCCGGCCATCGCGGCGCCATCGTCGGGGCGCGGCTGAAGCTGGAGGAAATGCCCGCTTACGTTCCCGCCGCCTTCATCGCCATGGAAGACCGGCGCTTCTATTCGCACAATGGCGTCGATCCGGTCGGCCTGGCCCGCGCCATGCTGCTCAACCTGCGCGCCGGGCGCGTGGTTGCGGGCGGTTCCACCATCAGCCAGCAGACCGCCAAGATCGTCTACACCCAGCAGGAGCGCACGCTGTCGCGCAAGCTGGGCGAACTGGTCAACGCGGCGGGGCTGGAACAGACGCTGAGCAAGAAGCAGATTCTCGAGCTTTATCTCAACCGCATCTATCTGGGCAGCGGCGCCTATGGCGTCGATGGCGCGGCACAGGTTTACTTCGGCGTCTCGGCCCGCAAGCTGACGCTGGCGCAGGCGGCGATGCTGGCGACGCTGACCCGCGCCCCGTCGGTGTTCTCGCCGCGCCGCGACCTGCTGGCGGCGCGGCAGCGCGCAAGCTGGGTGCTGGACGCGATGGTGGAAACCGGCGCCGTCACGGCACAGGAAGCGCGCGAAGCCCGCACCCATCCCGCCAGCGTGATCGACCGCGAGAGCCTGGAAGCGCGCAACTATTTCCTCGACACCGCCGCCGACGAGGCCCGCAAGCTGGCCGGTCCCAATGCCAGCGGCGATTTGATCGTGCACACCACGCTGGAACCGCGCCTGCAGGAAACCGCGCGCAGCGCCATGCAGAAGGCGCTGGCGAAAAGCGGCAAGCGGCTCAAGGTCAGCGAAGGCGCGGTGGTGATGATGCATCCCGATGGTGCTGTGGCGGCGCTGATCGGCGGCAACGACTACACCGAATCGGTCTTCAACCGCGCCACCCAGGCCAAGCGCCAGCCCGGCAGCGCCTTCAAGCCCTTCGTCTATCTGACGGCGCTAGAACAGGGCATCTCGCCCTGGGACTGGCGCGATGACGTGCCGGTGGACATTGCCGGGTATCGCCCGACCAATTTCGGCAACAATGAATATGGCAGCGTGACGCTGGTGGAAGCGATGACCCATTCGGTCAACACCATCACCGTCAACCTGGCGCAGGAAGTCGGCATCGCCAATGTCATCGCCACCGCCAAGCGCGTCGGCATCACCTCGCCGCTGGTCAACAATGCCAGCCTGGCGCTGGGCACCAGCGAAGTGACGCCGCTGGAACTGACCGCCGCCTATGCCGTCTTCGCCAATGGCGGCAATGCCATGGCGCCCTACTTCGTCACCCAGGTCGATGGCGCGGCGGGCACCCGCACCTATTACAAGCGCACCGCGCCGGAACCGCGCCGCGTCGTCAACAACCAGGTCAACCGCGACCTGCTGGCGATGCTGTGGAACGTGGTGGTCTATGGCACCGGCAGCGCCTCGCGCCTGCCGGGCCGTGAATCCGGCGGCAAGACCGGCACGACGCAGGATTCGCACGATGCCTGGTTCGTGGGTTTCACCACCGACTATGTCAGCGGCGTCTGGGTCGGCAATGACGACAATTCCCCCACCCGCGGCGTCACCGGCGGCACCCTGCCGGCCCAGATCTGGAAGGAAGCGATGCTGGCGGCCGAGCGCGACCTGCCCGTAAAGGGCCTGAACCGCTCGCCGCCGCAAGAGGCGCGCGACCCGCTCTTCCTCACCGAACGCGAATTCCCCCGCGATGGCGAAGCCATGGCCGGGATCGGCAACAGCCTGCCCGGCTTCAACGCCGAGCAGGAAGCCGCGCCCGCCGAGGCCACGCCCGCGCAGCAGCCGCAGCGCCGCCGTGGCCTGTTCGGCTGGCTGTTCGGGGATGAGGAAGAAACACCTGCCCGGCGCGAAAGCGCGCCTTCGCCATAATTTTATGACCCTCTCCGCCTTTCGTGCGCCGCGCGCACAAGGGGGAGGCGGACCTGCGCTGGGTTTGTTATAAGGGCAAGATGAAACGCGCCCTGCTCGCCCTCGCCCTCATCGCCGGTTTCGCGGCCCCCGCTGCGGCCGCCACCAAGATCACCTTCGTCACCGACTGGAAGGCCCAGGCCGAGCATGGCGGCTTCTACCAGGCGCTGGCCGAGGGGCTGTATGCCCAGCGCGGGCTGGACGTCACCATCATCCAGGGCGGCCCGGAAGTGAACGTGCCGCAATTGCTGCTTAGCGGCGCGGCAGATTTCGGCATGGGCTCGAACAGCTTCATCTCGATGAACCTGGCGCGGCAGAATTTGCCGCTGAAGGCGGTGCTGGCGGTGTTCCAGAAAGACCCGCAGGTGCTGATGAGCCATCCGCGCCGCGACATCAACAGCCTGGCCGACATGAAGGGCAAGCCGATCCTGATCTCGACGGCGGCGACCACCAGCTTCTGGCCGTGGCTGAAGGCGAAGTTCGGCTTCTCCGACCGCCAGATCCGCAAATACACCCATAACCTCGCGCCGTTCGTGGTCGATCCCAACGCCATCCAGGAAGGCTATCTCACCTCCGAGCCCTTCACGGTGGAACAACAGGCCAAGTTCAAGCCCAAGGTTTTCCTGCTGGCCGATTATGGCTATCCCGGTTACGCCAACATGGTGCTGGTGCCGCAACGCTGGATCGACAAGGACCGCAAGACCGTGCAGGCCTTCGTCAACGCCACCCGCGATGGCTGGCTGCATTACCTGACGCAGAAGAACGACCGCGCCAACGCGCTGATCAAGAAGGCCAACCCGGACATGACCGATGCGATCATCGCCCAGTCCGTCGCCAAGATGAAGCAGTTCGACCTGGTGCTGGCCAAGGATGGCCGCTCGTTCGGGCTGGGCAGCATGACCGACAAGCGCTGGCAGACCTTCTATGACACGATGGCGGCGCAGGGCATCTACCCCAAGGGGCTGGATTACAAGAAGGCGTATGACCTGAGCTTCGCCCGCCAGACCGTGCAGAATTTTCAATAGCCGTGCTGGCGGTAACCTCCCTCTCCAAGCGTTTCCCCAACGGCGTCGCGGCGCTGGCCGAGCTTTCCTTTGTGCTGAACGCGGGCGATTTCGTCTCGCTGCTGGGCCCGTCGGGCTGCGGCAAGTCCACCGCCCTGCGGCTGGTGGCGGGGTTGCTCGCGCCCGATAGCGGCGGGGTTCGCTGGGAGACCGGAAAACCGGATATCGGTTTCGTCTTCCAGGAACCGACGCTGATGCCGTGGGCCGATGCACTGGCCAATGCGCGGCTGCCGCTCGACCTCAAGCGCGTCCCGCGCGCGACATCCGACACGGCGGCGCGCGCCGCGCTGGCGCGGGTGGGCCTGACCGGATTCGAAAACGCCATGCCACGTGAATTGTCGGGCGGCATGAAGATGCGCGTCTCCATCGCCCGCGCGCTGGCGGCAAAACCAAAGCTGCTTTTGCTGGACGAGCCCTTTGCGGCGCTGGACGAGATCACGCGCAGCCAGTTGAACGACGATCTGCTGCGGCTGTGGCGCGAAGACGATCTGACGGTACTGTTCGTCACCCACAGCGTGGCGGAAAGCTGCTACCTCTCCGAACGCGTGCTGGTGATGACGCCCCGCCCCGGCCGCATCAAAGCCGACATCGCGCTGCCCAAGCAATCCAACCGCGCGCCGGGCTTCCGGCTGTCGCCGCAATTCCTCGATTGCCAGCGCTTGGTGGCAGACGCCCTTTCCTCCCCTGCGCGCGAAGCGCTGGCGGGGGAGGTGGCCGTAGCATCGCTTGCGATGCGAAGGCCGGAAGGGGCAATAAAGCCATGAAGCGCGCCCTCGACATCGCCATTCCCGTGCTGCTCGCCCTCGCCTTGCTGGCGCTGTGGGAAGCCATGGTGCGGCTGCGTGAAATCCCGCCCTATGTCCTGCCCGCGCCCAGCGCCATCGCCGCCGCGCTGTGCGCCAACGGGAGCAGCCTTGCCGCCGCGATGGCCTCCACGCTGCTCATCACCGTGAAAGGCTTTCTGGGGGCGCTGTTCGCCGCCGTGCTGCTGGCGATCCTGTTCAGCCAGAGCCGCCTCGCCGAAAAGGCGCTCTATCCCTATGCCGTCATTTTACAGGTGACGCCGGTCGTCGCCATCGCACCGCTAATCCTGATCTGGGTCGGCTTCGAGCGCATCGACATCGCGCTGGCGCTGATCGCCGGCATCATCGCCTTCTTTCCCATCCTGGCCAGCGCGGTGCAGGGCCTGAAATCCGCCGACTTCAACCTGCTCGATCTCGCGCGCCTGTATGGCGCCACGAAACTGCAGACGCTGTGGCGCATCCAGTTGCCCGCCGCCCTGCCCGGCCTGCTCACCGGCATGAAGACCGGCGCCGTCATCGCCCTGATCGGCGAAGTGACGGCGGAATTCGCCGCCGGTTCCGGCACCGCCTCGGGCCTGGCCTGGCGCATCGCCGAGGCTGGCAACCGGCTGGAGATCGCGACGCTGTTCGCCGCCGTGGCGCTGCTGTGCGCCACCGGCGTGCTGTTGTTCGCCCTGCTGTCGCTGCTGGAATGGGCGCTCCTGCGCCGCTGGCACGAAAGCGCTATTGCCCACCAACTTTAACCGGTGCCCACTCGGACTGCTGCGCGGTCCTCCGTGGCGCTCAGTTTTTCTAAGCGCGCTTCGCGCGCGTAAGAAAAACTGGCGCGGTTTCGCGCATCGCCAGCATGCCGATCAGGCCCACGGCCATCGCGCCGGTCATATACCAGGCGGGCGCCAGCGGCGAGCCTGTCACGTCGATCAGCCAGGTGACGACATATTGCGCCGAGCCGCCGAACAGCGCCACCGCCAGCGCATAGAGAAAGCCGAGGCTGCGGGCCCGCAGCATGACGGGATAGCTTTCGGCGATGCTGGTCAGCACGGCGGGCGGAAACAGGCCAATAAAGAACGACATCACGCCCGCCGCCAGCGCCAGCACCGGCCCAGTGGGCGAGAGCAGCATGGCGAAGAAACACGGCACGCCCAGCAGCATCACCGCGCTGCCGCCGATCAGCAGTACGGGCTTGCGGCCGATGCGGTCGCTCAGCCTGCCGCCGGTCAGTGCGCCGGTCATGGCGCAAAGGCCGCAAATGACGGTGCAGATCGAGGCCTGGGTCGGCGCGACGCCCAGCGTGTGCTGCACATAGGTCGAGACATAGTTCATGGTGTAGGTGGAAATGGTGGTGGCCGCGATCATCAGCAGCGCCACACCGGCCACGGCGCGCGATGGCGGCACGGCGGCCTCGCCGGACGCGATGTGCAGCGTCTCGGGCAGGCGGCGGCGCAGCATATAGGCGAACGGGATCACGCCTGCGCCCAGAAGCATGGCGACGCGCCAGCCCCATTGGGCGAAGGCGCCTTCCGGCAACAGGCCGCCCAGCACGGCGCCGACAATGCCGACACACAGCACGGCGAAATATTGCGTGGCGTTCTGCAAGGAGACATAGCGGCCGCGCTGGCGCAGCGGCGACGCTTCCATCAGGTAGGCGGTGGTGGGCCCGACCTCGCCGCCCAGCGCGAAGCCCTGCAGCAGCCGGAACAACAGCGCCAGCAGCGGCGCGGCGACGCCGATGCTGGCATAGGATGGCGTGCAGGCCAGGCCCGCGATGGAAACGCCCATCAGTCCGAAGGTGGCCAGCATCACCGGCTTGCGACCGATCCGGTCGCTTAAGCGCCCCAGCACCAGCCCGCCCAGAGGCCGCGTCAGGAAGCCCGCCCCGAACACCGCCAGGGTCTTGAGCAGGCTGGCGGTGGCGGAATCCTGCGGAAAGAAGACCTGCCCGATCTGGATGGCGAAAAAGCCAAAGATCAGGAAATCATAGAATTCCAGCGCATTGCCCGCGACAACCGCCGCAAGCTGGCCTTTGGTCAAATGAGCTTTCACGCCACCCCCGCTCTCGCCGGAAGCATGACCCAAATGGGCCAAAATGAAGTACGCCATATATGATGTTATTCTGCGAAAACTACACCTGCGGCATGTTCAAGTCTTGATTCCCGAGGCTGTTCATGGGAGGACGCCCGCGTCATGGCCAACACCCTCCAGATGCTCACCGCCAACCGCCTGAAGTCGGGCGATGTCCTGTACCGCAAGGGTTCCGGCTGGGTGCCGCTGCTGGCCGATGGCGAGGTTTATCCCGACGCCGCCGCCGCCGATGCCGCCCTGGCCGCCGCGCAGGCCGAGCTGCCCCGCAACGAATTCGTCGCGCCCTATCTCTTCGAAGTGCGCCAGGCCAATGGCGTCATCGTGCCCGTGAAGGAGCGCGAGGTCATCCGCGCCGCCGGTCCCACCGTCCATCCCCATACCGGCAAGCAGGCGGGCCAGTACCATGTCTGAGATTGCGCCCAACATGTACCGCTATGACGAGTTCGACGCGCGCTTTGTCGCCGAGCGTACCGAACAGTTTGCGGGCCAGGTGGAACGCCGCCTCACCGGCGAACTGACCGAAGACCAGTTCAAGCCGCTGCGGCTGATGAACGGCCTCTACCTGCAACTGCACGCCTACATGCTGCGCGTGGCGGTGCCCTATGGCACCCTGTCGTCGAAGCAGGTGCGCAAGCTGGCGCATATCGCCCGCACCTATGACAAGGATTTCGGCCACTTCACCACCCGCCAGAACATCCAGTACAACTGGATCAAGCTGGTCGATGTCCCCGCCATCCTGCGCGAGCTGGCGAGCGTCGAGATGCATGCCATCCAGACCAGCGGCAACTGCATCCGCAACGTCACCGCCGACCAGTTTGCCGGTGCCGCGGCCGACGAGATCGAAGACCCGCGCCCGCTGGCCGAGATCGTCCGCCAATGGTCCAGCCTGCACCCGGAATTCCTCTTCCTGCCGCGCAAGTTCAAGATCGCCGTGTCCGGCAGCCCCAACGACCGCGCCGCGCTGGCCTATCACGACATGGCGGTGGAGATCGTGCGCAATGCGCAAGGCCGCACCGGCTACAAGGTGCTGGTCGGCGGCGGCATGGGCCGCACGCCCTACATCGCGCAGGTGATCGGCGACTTCGTCGAGAAGGACGACATCCTGGCCTTCATGGAAGCGGTGATGCGCGTCTATAACGAGCAGGGCCGCCGCGACAACATGTACAAGGCGCGGATCAAGATCCTCACCAATGCGCTGGGCATCGAAGAGATGCGCCGCCAGGTCAATATCGAGTTCGCCGAGATCAAGCAGGCCGGAACGCTCCAGCTTCCGAAGGAAGAGCTGGACCGCATCACCGCCTATTTCGCGCCGCCGGCCTTTGAAACCGGGCTTTCCGACACCATGCCGGATGCCGGCCCGGCCTTCGCCAACTGGGTGCGCACCAACGTCACCGCCCACAAGGCCAAGGGCTATGCCATCGCCACCATCACGCTGAAGACGCCGGGCCAGGTGCCGGGCGATGCCACGTCGGACCAGATGGATATCATCGCCGGCCTGATGGACGAGTTCAGCGTCGGCGAAGTGCGCGTCACGCATGAGCAGAATTTGGTGCTGCCGCATGTCCGCAAGAAAGACCTGCCCGCGATCTTCGCGAAGCTGCGCGAGCTGGACTTCGCTTCGCCCAATGCCGGGCTGATCACCGACATCATCGCCTGCCCCGGGCTGGATTATTGCGACCTCGCCAATGCCCGCTCCATTCCCATCGCGCAGAAGATCGCGCGGACCTTCGAAGACCTGGACCGCCAGCACCAGATCGGCGAGCTGAAGATCAAGATCAGCGGCTGCATCAATGCCTGCGGCCACCATCATGCCGGTCACATCGGCATCCTGGGCGTCGACAAGAAGGGCGTCGAATTCTACCAGTTGCTGCTGGGCGGTTCGGGCGCCGAAGACGCCAGCATCGGCACCATCATGGGCCCCGGGTTCACCGAGCACGAGATTACCGGCGCGGTCGAGCGCGTGGTCGAGGTCTATCTGGCCCAGCGCAAGGACGGCGAACGCTTCCTGGACACCTATCGCCGCATCGGCATGGAGAAGTTCAAGGCCGCCGCCTACGAGACGGTGGCGGCGTGACCAAATTGCTCAAGAGCGGCGCCTTCGCCGCCGATGGCTTCAACACCATTGCCGATGACACCGCCCTGCCGGAAGGCGCGGTGATCGTCAGCCTTGCGCGCTTCGAGAAGGAGCGCGAAACGCTGCTGGCCCGCAACACGCCCATCGGCGTGCGGCTGAAGTCGGACGAGAACCCCACCCGCCTGGGCGCGGATGTGAACCGCCTGTCGCTGGTGGCGCTGGAATTCCCCAAGTTCCGCGATGGCCGCGCCTTTTCCTGGGCGCGGATGCTGCGCACGCGGTTGGGCTTCAAGGGCGAGATCCGCGCCGTGGGCGATTTCCTCTTCGATCAGCTCAGCTACCAGCACCGCGTCGGCTTCGACGCCTGGGAAGTGCCGGACCATTTCACGGTCGAGATGTTCAACACGGCGCTGGCCGAGATGACGGACGTCTATCAGCCCGCCGCCGACGGCAAGAAGACGATCCGGCAGCTTAGGGCGCGGTAGAGCCACAGCCATCATCCAACGACGAGAAAGGATCAAGCGACAGACCATCGAACTTCGACGCTTGCAACACCGCAAGCACGCCGCCTAACATCAACTCCAAGACGAGGCCTATGCTCCACTAATCCAGCCCAGATGCTGTGCCAAATTTTATGACGACGGACAGTCATGGTGCCTGCCATTGGGGTCACGACCATTATCGAACTGGAGATTTCATGCGCAAAAACCTTCTCACACTTTCGCTGTCCCTGATGCTGGGCGCGGGCGCAATTGCCGCCATCGCCGCCTCCACCGCGACGGCCCAGCCTTCCGACCGGCCGCTGCGCCTGGCCCAGGCCCAAGGCCCGCAACAGGGCCGCCCCGGTCCGCAGGGCCGCTTCCAGGGCACGCCGCCCAGCCCCGAACAGATGGCCACGCGCCGCGCCGAGATGTGCGGCGGCATGCATGCCCGCGCGGCGGGCCGCCTGGCCGAGCTGGAAGTCCGGCTTGAACTCACCACGGGCCAGCGCGCCGCCTTCAACAAGTGGCGCGACACCCGCATCGCCGCCGCCAAGCGCCGCGCCGACACCTGTGCCACCGCGCCCCAGGGCCGTGGCGGCCGTGGTCCCGCCAATGCGCAGAACGCCCAGGCGACGCCGCCCAGCCCGGTCGAACGCATGGCGCGCCAGGAACAGATGCTGCGCCAGCGCCTTGCCGACCTCACGGCGGAACGCCCGGCGCTCGAGGCGCTCTTCAACAGCCTGACCCCGGAACAGCGGCAGAAATTCGCCGCCGTGGGTGGTGGCCCGCGCGGCATGGGCCGTGGCAACCAGCGCGGCCGCATCGGCATGATGATGCAGGGGCGCATAGGTGGCGGTGGCGGTCCGCGTGGTCCGATGGGCGGCATGCGTGGGCCCGGCGGCCCGGGCGGCCCCGGCATGGCGCCCCCGCCGCCGCAATAAGCGTCACGAAAGCTTGCAGAAAAGGCGCCGGTTCACCGGCGCCTTTTTTCTTGCGCCGGGGGGCAGCGTGCCCCACAAACCGGCATGACCGTGCCCACCACCACCATCGCGCCGCTGGCCTCGCTGCCGCGCTTCACCGCCATCACCAGGGCGATCGAGGCGCTGAAGCCGTCGGAGCCGCTCTACCTGCTGCACCCGGAAAAGTTCACCGCCGCCGCCAAGCAGTTCCTGGAAGGCTATCCCGGCGACGTGCTCTATGCGGCGAAGTCCAATCCGCATCCCTATGCGCTGGAACTGCTGTGGAACGCGGGCGTCCGCCATTTCGACACTGCCTCGCTGGGCGAGATCGAAGGCGTCAAGGCGGTGCTGCCCGAAGCGATCTGCCACTTCATGGCGCCGGTGCGCCTGCCCGGCCAGGCCCGCGCCGCGCTGGAAAAGCATGGCGTCACGGATTTTGTGGTCGATAGCGATGCCGAGCTGGACAAGCTGCTGGCCGAAATTGGCGATGCAAAGAAAATCCGCATCTTCGTGCGCCTGGTCGCCAGCCTGGGCGGCGCGCTGCTGGAGATGTCGAGCAAGTATGGCTGTGCGCCGGAAGAAGCCGCCCGGCTGCTGCAGCGCGTGCAGGCATCGGGGGCGCAGCCCTGCCTGACCTTCCATGTCGGCAGCCAGTGCCTGTCGCCCTTTTCCTATGCCCAGGCCATCGAGATCGCCAACCGTACCGTGACGCTGGCGGGCGTGGCGATTGCGGCGCTAGATATCGGTGGCGGGTTTCCCGCCGCCTATTCGGGGCAGGAGCCGCCGCCCTATCACTGGTATTTCGACATGATCAAGGAAGCCTTCGCCAACATGGATGCGCAGGATGTCGCCAAGATGTGCGAGCCGGGCCGCGCTTTGTGTGCGCCGGGCATGTCGCTGGTGACACAGGTGGTGCTGCGCCGGGGCGACCGGCTGTATCTCAATGACGGCATTTACGGCAGCTTCGACGAACAGCGCTTCGCGAGCTTTGACGAGGATTATCCGCCCAGCGCCGTCACGCTCGATGCCAAGGGCAAGGCCAGGACACCGGCCGGCGAATTGCGGCCCTTCCGCGCTTTTGGCCCGACCTGCGATTCCGCCGACAAGCTGCCGCGCCCGCTGATGCTGCCCGATGGCCTGAGCGGCGGCGATTACATCGTCTTTGGCGCGATGGGCGCCTACACGGTGTCGTCGCGGTCGAATTTCAATGGCTACTATCCGGATAACTGGGCCGTCGTCGTCGCCTAGATCTTGTCGTCATCCCGCGTGCTGGAACGGCGCGACAGGACGTTATGGCGCGTCACCGTGCCGTCGGGATGGATGATGCGGCCCGACCCGGCGATGCTGGTGTCGATGGTCTGGGGTTCGGTCTTCAGCCGTACCGTGCCCGAACCGGCAATGTCCACCGACAGGCGCGCGCGCGGCGCGACCTCGGCATCGCCGCTGCCCGCGACATCGATATCCACGTCCGCCGCATCAAGAGCGCCGAAGCGGCCCCGGCCGGAACCGGCGATATCGAAATCCAGCCTTTCGGCGCGGCCGGACGCCGTGACATCGCCCGAACCGGAGATGTCGATGCGCAGTTCGGCCTGGTCCAGCCCTTCCAGCACCATATTGGCCGAGCCATGCACCGCGAAGCGGCGGAACTCCTGGCCCGGCAGGGTAATGGTCAGCCGCTGGTTGCGCGCATTGCGCAACCGGCAATCCATCACCAGGTCGTTGTCGTCGATCTGCACATGCGGCAGCAGCGCCGCATCGCCTTCGATCACGATCTGCTCGCCCTGGCCCCGGCGATAGCTGACATTGGCCGGCAGGTTGATGGCGATGTCGTCGCCCGCATGCCAATCCAGGTTCCGGGTGCCGCGCTTGTTCGCCAGCGTGATGTCGCAGGCTTCGCCATCCCAGTTGTTCCAGTCGATCTTGGCCAGTTCCGGGGTGACCACCATCGCCGCCGAGGCGATGCAGACCGCGCCCAGCACCAGGCCCGAGACAGCAATGATCGCAAGTTTGTTCGACATGGTGTTCTCCTCAGGCCGTGACGGTGTTGATCAGGCGGAAATGCAGCCGGGCATATTCGACCATCGCCTTGATGATGATGTTTGCCAGCAGCCAGAACAGCGCGCCCAGCCCGGTGCCGGTGGCGATCAGGCCGATCCCCGCCAGCGCCGCCGCCAGCACCAGCGCCGCACTGCCGGTCAGGCCGAACAGCGCCCAGCCCGGAATGAGCGCGCCCAGCAGCAATGCGAAACCGAACGCCACCAGCCCCACCGAGGCGGCGGCGAAACCGGCAAAGACCCCCAGCAGCATGCCCAGCACGGGCAGCAGCAGCATCACATCCACCGCCGCCAGGCCCAGCAGCGCCAGCACCGCGCCGGCCATGTTGCCGGGCGTGCGGTCAGCTTCCCAGCGGCGGAAGCCGGCTTCGGCCTTCAGCTCGCGCGCCAGGCGGCCGGGATCGCCCAGCGCATGGGAAATCTCGTGCTCGGTGCGGCCCTGCGCCAGGCCGTCGGTGAAGTGCGCCTCGTAATCGTGCATCACGTCATGGATATAGTCGGGCGCCAGGCCTTCCAGCCCACGGCGCAGGCGCGACAGAAACTCGTTGCGGTTCATGCCACCTCTCCCAATATCTTTTGGACGGAGGCTTCGAACGCCTTCCAGTCCGCGATCTGTGATTTGAGCGCCAGCGCGCCGGAGCGCGTCAGCTTGTAATATTTGCGCGGCGGGCCCGAGGCCGACTCCACCAGATAGGTGGTGACCAGGCCTTCATTCTGCATCCGCCGCATCAGGGGATAGACCGTGCCCTCGCCCATGCCGACGGCATCGGCCATCTGGCTGGCGATCTCATAGGCGTAATTGTCGCCCCGGGAGAGCAGCGCCAGGACGCACATCTCCAGGACGCCCTTTTTCAGTTGTACTTGCAGCGATTCTGACATGAGTACCTTCTAACACACGGTACCTTGTGACGCAAGATACCATTTTCGGCCAGGTTCACAAAACGTCACCAACCAATCCTTAACGAGGCCGGGTGCAGGCTTTGGCCATGACCACCAACCCGCGCCTCGCCAACCTGCTGGAATTGGCCGACAAAGGCCCCGCCCTGCGCGCCGCGCTGGCCGAGGAAGCCGCCGCCCTGCTGCTCGAATGGCCCGCCGACTGCCCCATCGAGATGCGCCCGGTGTTCGAAAACCTGCTGGCCAAGACGGTGCGCGACCTCGATTCCGACACCCGCGCCCGCCTGCGCGTGCAGCTCTATGCCGACCGCGAACTTTGCGCCCGCATCCTGCCGCGCGAAAATCCGATTCCGTCGTTGATCGCCGCCGCCCGCGAAGGCGAAACCGTGATCCCGCGCCTGGCCGAAACGCTGGGCCTGGACGAAACCCGCGCCAGCGAGATCCTGAAAGAGGAAAGCGGCGAGGCGCTGGCCATCGCCTGCAAGGGCGCCGGGCTCAGCCGCGCCGCTTTCTCCACCCTCGCGCTGCTGGCCTATCCGCGCCGCGAGCGTATGGCCGAACGCCTGCGCGTCTATGACAGTGTCGCCACGCTGGATGCCGCGCGCACCCTGCGCGCCTGGCGCAGCGCGAAACTGCGCCAGGCGGCAGCCGAGTAGCCTTTAGCGCGGCTTCTTCATCACCGTGATGCGGCCCACGCTGGTATCACCGGCGTACAGATTACCTTGGCGGTCGAAGACGAAGTAGCTGGCTTCGGTGAACTGGCCCGGGCCGATGCCCATGCCGTTGCCGACGGCGCCCACCACCTTGCCGCTGGCGCGGTCCAGCTTCAGGAACTGGCCGTCCTGGCCGCTGCCCATCCAGGGATTGCCTTCATTGTCGAAATGGAGGGCGCAGACCAGGTTGCGGATCAGGATGGTGCGCAGGAACTTGCCGTCGCCGCTATAGACCACGATGCGATACTGCTCGCGGTCGCCGATCCAGACATCGCCGGTGCGCGGGTCCACCGCCAGGCCATGCGCGTCGTTGAACTTGCCCTGCCCGACTTCATTACCGAACCATTGGCGGACGAACTTGCCGTCGCTGGTGACCTGCAGGATGCGCGGCGCGCCGATATTGTTTTCGGGATCGGTGTTGCCGGCATCGTTGGGGCTCTCATTGGCATGACCCATCGCGATATAGGCGTCGCCATTCTTCGCAAACGCCACCATCACCGGCTGCCACAGCAGGCGCTGGCCCTTGGCTTCATCCCAGTCGCCGCGCTTGCCATTGGTGCCGATGGTCAGCAGCAGCTTGCCGTCGGGCGAGAGCTTCTGGACCGTGGACATGCCGGCATCGGTGATCCAGACATTGTCCTGCGCATCCACCGCCAGGCCATGCGCCTTGGAGCGATGCGTGATGACGTCATCGCCCACCGACAGCACCAGCTTCTTGTTGGCGTCGAACTTCATCAGTTGCGCTTCACCCGGGGCGCGGCGCTGGAAGGCCCAGAGATTGCCCTTCGAATCCAGGCCGACCGACGGTAGGCCGCCCAGGCCGCGCGGCAGGTTGTAGGAATAATCCGGCGTCCAGCCCGGCATCGGGTTCCAGAAGACGCGCATCATCTGGCCGCGCGGAAAACCGCCACGGCGGCCGCAGACGATGGAGCCCTGGCAGCCCGGCACATCATCGGTGGCGCGGATCGGGCTGGGGCCGGTGGGGCGCGCCACGGTCACGGTGCCGTCGGGCGCGACCAGCGTATGGCCGGTGGGATCGGGAAAGCTGGGTTTGTAGGACCAGGCGGGCGAGCCATTGGCGGCGGGCCCGGACGTGGGCGGCACGGTCTGCGCCAGCACCGGAGTCACAAGCACGGCAAGGCCGAGCAGCATCAGCTTCTTCATGGCGTTTCCCTGTTTTGTTGTTGGGGAAAGCCTAGTCGCTTCGCTGCAGGGACGGAAGATGCCGGATGCGATACCGCAGTGCGAAATCAGGCCTTCTCGGCATTCACGTCGTGACGCTCTCTGGTTTTCAGGAACTTCACATGGGGATAGCGATCGGCGACATAGCCGACTTCCCAGGCGCTCTTGGCCAGGAAGACCGGCGCGCCGTCGCGGTCGGTCGCCATGCCGCCCTGGTTGGCGGTGCGGAATTTCTCGATCTCGGCAGCCTCGCCGCCCAGCCAGCGCGCCGTGTCATAGGGCGACGGCTCCAGGTCGGCATCCAGGTCATACTCCGCCACCAGCCGCGACTTGAGCACATCGAGCTGCAGTGCGCCGACCACGCCCACGATCCATTGAGAACCGATGACGGGCTTGAAGACCTGCGTCACGCCTTCTTCCGCCAGCGATTCCAGCGCCCGTGACAGGTGCTTCTGCTTCATCGGGTCCGACAGGCGGACGCGGCGCAATATTTCCGGCGCGAAGTTGGGAATGCCGGTGAAGACGACATTGCCGCTTTCCGACAGCGTGTCGCCGACGCGCAGCACGCCATGATTGGGAATGCCGATAATGTCGCCGGGCCAGGCCTCGTCCACCGTCTCGCGCTCAGACGCGAAGAACAGGATCGGGTTGTGCACGCCGATGGTCTTGGCCGTGCCCGACTGCTTCAGCTTCATGTTGCGCTTGAACTCGCCCGAGGCCAGCCGCAGGAAGGCGACGCGGTCGCGATGGTTCGGGTCCATGTTGGCCTGGACCTTGAAGACGAAGCCGGTGACTTCCTTGTCGCCCGGCTGGGCGGACTTGCCGATGGCGGCCTGGGCGCGCGGCGGCGGTGCGAACTGCGCCAGCGCGTCCAGCAATTGCGCGACGCCGAAATTCTTCAGGGCCGAACCGAAATAGACCGGCGAGAGATGGCCTTCGCGATAGGTGGCGAGGTCAAACTGCGGCAGGCCCTCGGTGGCGAGGCTGACATCCTCCGCCAGCTTGGCGGCCTCTTCCGCGCGCGGCACCTGGTTGTTGTAGGCGATGAAGGCGCCGCTGTGCAGGTCCTGCATGCCACGAAAATTCAGTCCCATGCCGCAGGGCCACATCATCGGCGCAGTCTCGATCTGCAACTGGTCGGCCAGTTCGTCCAGCAGCTCGAAGGAATCGCGGGCTTCGCGGTCCATCTTGTTGACGAAGGTCATGATCGGGATGTTGCGCAAGCGGCAGACCTCGAACAGCTTGCGGGTCTGCGCCTCGATGCCCTTGGCGGCGTCGATCACCATCACGGCGGAATCCGCCGCCGTCAGGGTGCGATAGGTGTCCTCGGAAAAGTCTTCATGGCCGGGCGTGTCCAGCAGGTTGAAGACGGCATCCTTGTATTCAAAGGTCATCACCGCCGAGGTGACCGAGATGCCGCGCTCCTGCTCGATCTTCATCCAGTCGGACTTGGCGCGCCGCGCTTCGCCGCGCGCCTTGACCCGGCCCGCCGCATGGATGGCGCCGCCCAGCAGCAGCAGATGTTCCGTCAGCGTGGTCTTGCCGGCGTCGGGGTGGGAAATGATGGCGAAGGTCCGGCGTCTTGCGGCTTCGCTGGCAGGGGTGCGGCTCATGCTGCGGGGGTTAGCAGGGGCAGCGGATCAGTGCAACAAAACAGCCGCCAGGCTGGCTGCCAGCGCGCAGAAAGCCACCACCGCCCAGGACGGCGCGCGCAGGAACAGCAGCAAGCCCAGGGCCAGCAGCGCGATCCCGGCATCGGCAGGCGTGAACACAGCCGCTGTGATGACGGGATCGTACAGCGCCGCCGCCAGCAGGCCGACCACCGCCGCGTTGACGCCCAGCAGCGCCGCACGCAATGCGGGCCGGTGCGCCACCGCCTGCCACAGCGGCCAGCCGCCCGCCACCAGCAGCAGCGACGGCAGGTAGATGGCGAACAGGCACAGAACTGCGCCCGGCCAGCCTGCGATCTTCATGCCCAGGAAGGCGGCGAAGGAAAAAAGCGGCCCCGGCATCGCCTGCGCCGCGCCATAGCCGGCGAGGAAATCGCCTTCGCCGATCCAGCCGGGCACGACCAGCGCTTCCTTCAGCAGCGGCAGCACGACATGGCCGCCGCCAAAGACCAGCGCTCCGGTGCGATAGAAAATCTCGAACAGCGCGAGGTCGCGATGCAGGAAAGCCAGCAGCGGCAGGAGCAGCAACACGGCGAAAAACAGCACCAGCAACAGCGGCGCATGGCGCGGCATGCGGGTAGTGGCGCGGGGCGCGTCGCCGGCCTGCAGCAGAGCTGCACCCAGCACACCGCCCGCCACGATCACGCCGATCTGGCCCAGCGCGCCCGGCACGAACAGCGCCAGCAGGCCTGCGCCCACCGCCAGCGCGCGGCGCTGCCAGTCCGGCGTCAGGCTTTTGGCCATCAGCCACAGCGCCTGCGCCACGATGGCGACGGCCGCCAGCTTCAGGCCATGCACCCAGGGCGCGTTCGCCGCGTCGCCAAGGCGACCCAGGAACAGTGCGAACAGCGCCATTAGTAACGCCGATGGCAGGGTGAAGGCGATGAAGGCCGCGATCAGTCCCGCCGTCCCCGCGCGCATCCCGCCCAGCGCCATCGCCACCTGGCTGGAGGCAGGGCCGGGCAGGAACTGGCAGAAGGCGACGATGGCGGCATAGCGATCTTCGTCCAGCCAGCGGCGGCGCGTCACGAATGCGGTGCGGAAATAGGCCAGGTGCGCCACCGGCCCGCCAAAGCTGGTCAGGCCCAGCCGCAGGAAGATCGCGAAAACCTCAGACACGTGTGCCTGCGTCCATCACCCGGCGCGCCCGCAGATACATCTCCATGCTGCGCATCGTGAACAGGGCGGCGGTGAAGACGATCAGCGCATCGGTGATCAGCAGAACATCCAGGTGCCAGGCCCGGCCTTCCAGCCGCAGGCCGGTGCTCAGGCCGCTGCGTCCCAGGATCAGCGCCAGCATGATGATGATCGCAAGCTGGCCGCCCTGCACCATCAGCGTGCCATCCTCGGGATGAACCTCGATCGTCATGGTGCGGCCCATATACCAGCCCGCCACCGCACCGGCTGCGCCGGCCGCCAACAGGATCGCCCATTCGTTCAGGTTGAAATGCCGGGAAACGCCCGGCACCGGCGCCCACAGGATCAGCGTCGCCACCACCATCAGCACGGCGGGCCGGATCCACAGCCGCCCCAGCTTGAGCGGTTGTCCCTTGGAGAGCTTGCGCATGCGGAAATAGACGATCGGCAGCACGATCAGCAGCGGCAGGAAGGGCAGCAAGGCGCGAAGCGGATGATCGGGCGGCATAAGTCGAAATTACACGATTTCCTCGTCCACGAAAGCGCGGCCCTGGCGGTCTTCGATTTCCAAAATCCACAGATCGGGATCGAATTTCACCTGTTTGTCACACCAGGCCTGCGCCGTGCTTTCCGCGCCCCAGTCACCCAGCGCTTTCGCCCAGGCCAGCCTGCCATCGCCCAGGCGCACCTGGTTGAGAACTAGCGCGGTACCATCCAGCCGCGACAGGCGCAGGATCACCGCGCCTGCTTCTTCCGCGCCCTTGCGCACGATGAAGGCGGAAGCACCGGCCACTTCGGCGCGCCGGATCAGCGCGCGCACAAAGATCCCGGCCTTGAGACGCGGTGTCGATTCCATGACGCTGTTCTAGGCGATCAGGAAGCGGCGCGAAACCGCGCCGGGCCGTCACCGGCCAGCCGCGCGCCATCGACCGGATCGCAGCCTTCCTCAGCGAAGACGGCGTCGAAATGCTCCATCGTGAGCAGCTCGATGGCGCGGCGGGACTGGTCCACCAGCGCGAGCTTGATGACGCCAGCGATGGTCAGTACCGAGCGCAGCGTCATGGCGCCGTGGCTCTTGCCCGCCAGCAGCATGATGCGCAGTCCTGCGAAGTCCGCCCGTTCCATGCCACACCCCATGATCGGCCAGCCTTTGGCCTGACCCTGCTTTGTGACGAATTTAACCCCCGGCCCCGTTAATCCGCAGTAAAACAGCATGATGAACCGTTCCTTGACGACACCGCTCCTGCTCCTGGTGCTGCTGCCGCTCCTCGGTGGCTGCGCCCTGTTTGAAAGCAAGGCCACCCGCGCGATGCGCGCCTCGCCGGACTATCAGGCGGGCTATGGCGATGGCTGCGCCAGCACCAATGCCAGCGCCAACCCGCGCGCCGACACCCAGTTGCGCGACCGCGACGCCTATGCGGGCAATCCGGCCTATCGCCGGGGCTGGAACGAAGGCTATGGCGCCTGCCGTGGCCGGGCGCAGACCCAGAGCAACACGTTGATCGGCGGCGGATTGCCGGCGCCGCCGCGTTAAGCACCGGTTAACCCTTCGGGCGCAGCCTTGTTCCGTACACGGTCAAACGGCAGGCCCTCAGTCTTCCGCGTTTGATCGCGCACCGCGCGAAAAGGGGCATGACATGCTGGGTCACCTGGTTTCCGTTTTCCACGATGAGCGGCCGCACGCGCCGGGCTTCTTCGCCCGGCTGCGCCTGTCGCTGCAACGGCTGTTCCGGCGCTAGTTGGCCATCTGGGCGCTCAGGGCACTGTCGATGCTCTGAATGCCGTCCCGCAACTCGCTCAGCGACTGCTCGATATCGACCTTCTGGCGCTCCAGCACCGCGATGCGTTCCTGGAACTTGCGCCGCGCCTCGACCATCTGGCCTGAACTGCCGCCGAGCCCTTCATACAGGTCCAGCAATTCCCGCAATTCCGCCAGGCTGAAGCCGACGCGCCGTCCGCGCAGGATCAGCACGATCCTGGCGCGGTCGCGCGCATTGTACAGCCGTGTCTGGCCGCGCCGTGCCGGCGCGATCAGGTCTTCTTCCTCATAGAACCTCAAAGCCCGGGCTGTTACCCCAAACTCCTTGGTCAACTGTCGAATGGTAAAGGTGCGCGTCATCCCAATCCCCCCGGCGGAATGCTTGCTTCAACTCACCTACGAAACCTGCTCCACAGGACTCGCGGCGTTCTTGTAGGAAAAAAGCATGCTCCTGCTTTTGCGTGCGCGTCAACGTCAAAAAGCTTGACGCGGCGCAGCAAAATCAAGCGCATCCGCGCAAAGCGCGAAGGATTTTTCAGCAGTTGAGAGCGTATAGGATTACGCGAGGGCCGAACGGACCGGTTGCGATTCCTTCTCAAGATTCGCGGCGGCAGTATTCCAGTTCAGCAGCTGCTCCAGCACGGCTTCGAGATATTTGGGCCGCGCATTCTGGTAATAGAGATAGTAGGCATGCTCCCAGACATCGATGGTGAGCAGGCAATTGGTGCCCTCGCTCATCGGGGTTGCGGCATTGCCGGTCTTTTCGACCGCAAGCGTGCCGCCCTTCGACACCAGCCAGGCCCAACCAGAGCCGAACTGGTCCTTGCCCGCTTCGGCCAGCCTGGCGATCAGTTCGGCGGTGCTGCCGAAATCGCGCGCGATGGCGGACGCCAGCTTGCCGGTGGGCGCTGTCTTCACCGGCGACAGACTGTGCCAGTAGAAATCATGGTTCCAGATCTGCGCCGCGTTGTTGAAGATCTTCTTGTCTGCGGGCGCAGCAGCTTTCGCCGTCGCCGCGACGATCTTCTCCAGCGTCATGTCGGCATATGGCGTGCCTGCGACCAGCTTGTTGAGTGTGTCCACATAGGTCTGGTGATGCTTGCCGTAATGGAACGACAATGTCCGGGCGGAAATCACCGGCTCCAGCGCGGACGGGTCATAGGGCAGCGGCGCCAGCTTGAAAGGGGCAGACATGAACACATCTCCTGAAAGCGAAATCCGGTCAGCGAGCCGGAAACGTGCGGGCCATCACATCGTTCCGAAAATATCGCCGGCGATTTTACCAAAACGTCACGCGACTTTTGCGCCCGCGTCTTGCAAATAGACTGAAAGAACGGCGTGCGAAGGACAGCAAAGAATGTCTCGCAGCCAGGCGGGGATATGTGCTGGAAAACGGAGAGCCGCCATGCCCGCCTATGACATCCGCTACCTCGATGCTGCCGGCTTTCTCGCGCATGCCTTCTCGGCGATGTGCGATGACGAACGCCGGGCGCGCGTGCTGGCCCATGCGATGAAGCTGCCCAGCGCCGAACGGCTGGAAGTGTGGCAGGGCCAGGCGCTGGTCTATGCCCGCGATGTCACGCCGCTGGTGCTGGCGAGCTAAACCAGCTTTTCGCGGGTGGCCCAGTCCAGCGTCTTGCGCAGGCCGCGCTCGAAGCGATCAAACAGTTCGTTGATCTCAGCTTCGGTGATGATCAGCGGCGGGCAGATCGCAAGCCGATCATCGTTGAGCGGCCGGATCACCAGCCCTTCTTCCAGGCAATAGCGGCCACAGGCCGGGCCGACCCCGGCGCTGGCCGCAAAACCTGCCTTGGTCTTTCGATCGGCCACCAGCTCCAGCACGGCCAGCAGGCCGACGCCTTGCGCGTCGCCCACCAGCGGATTGTCCATCAGCTTGCGTAGCCGGGCCGCGAACAGCGGCGCCACCTTGCGCACATGGCCGACAATGTCGCGCCGCTGGTAGATCTCGATGGTCTTCAGCGCCACCGCGCTGGCCACCGGATGGCCGGTATAGGTGAAGCCATGCCCCAGCGTGCCGATGCGCTTGGCTTCGCTTTCCACGATCTCGCTCAACTCGGGCGAGAGCAGCACGGCCGAGATCGGCACATAGGCGGATGACAGCGCCTTGGCCAGCGACATGCTGTCGGGCTGATAGTCATAGGTCTGGCAGCCGAACCAGTTGCCGGTGCGGCCAAAACCGCAGACCACCTCGTCATCGATCATGCCGATGCCATGACGGTTCAGCACGTTCATGATGGCGGGAAAATATCCGGCCGGCGGGATCATCGCGCCGCCCGCGCCCATCACCGGCTCTGCGATCATGGCGGCCACCGTTTCGGGGCCTTCCGCCACGATCAGCGCTTCCAGTTCGGCGGCCAGGCGCGCGACATAATCCGCCTCGCTCTCGCCGGCCTGCGCCCCGCGATAATAATGCGGCGCGCTGACCTGGCGGGCAAAGCCCAGCGGCGCGTCGAAGCCATCCTGGATGATGTCCAAACCGGTCAGGCTGGTCGCGGCCAGCGTCGTGCCGTGATAGCCGCCGCGCCGGGAGATGATCTTTTTCTTCGCGGGCAGGCCGCGTGCATTGGCGGCGTACCAGCGAAACTTGACCTGGCTGTCATTCGCCTCCGAGCCGGAATTGGCGAAGAAGACCTTGCCGACGGGAAAGGGCGCGATCTCCTTCAGCTTATCCGCCAGGGCGATGGCGGGATCGTGGCTCTTGCCGGCGAAGATGTGCACGAAGGCGAGGCGGCGCATCTGTTCGGCGGCGGCTTCGACCAGTTCTTCCTCGCCCCAGCCCAGCGCCACGCACCACAGGCTGGACATCGCCTCCAGATATCCCTTGCCGTCCGTGTCGTAGACAAAGACGCCCTTGCCCCGCTCCAGGATGTTGGGGCCGGTCTGCCCCAGCAGCTTCAGGTTGGTGAAGGGATGAATCAGGCTGGCGACATCGCGCGCCTGCATGTTTGTCAAAGTCATGGCGTTGCCCCGGCGGAAGCGTCGGCCCCGATATAAAGTGACCACACGACCAAGTGTTTTGGGAACTCTAACGCGCAATTCCGCCGCGCCCAGCACCAAATCGGCAGATCGCAATTGCATGCCGCGCGGGGCGGAATTAGGTTCAGGCCGATCCCTCCCCGGATTTTCACCCATGCCTTCCCAACTGGCCGCCGCGCGTTCCGGCTTCGCCGCCTTCGTGCTGGCGGCCCTGATCGCGGCTGCCGCCATTGCCGGCGTGCGCCTGGGCGTCCTTGCCTATGTCGATGGCTACCGCCTGATGATCCTGGCGGTGGCGGCAGGGTTGGTGGCGCTGGCGCTGGGCGGGCTGTGGACAGCCCGCGCCCTAAAGCGCAATGACGGCAGCGGCCGCCGCCTGGGACTGACGGGCTTCATCGGCGCGCTGCTGCTGCTCTATCCGCCGGCGGCGAACACCATCCGGCGGCTGAACACACCGGCGCTCTACGACGTCACCACCGACACCGATGATCCCCCGCATTTCGTGGAGCTGCTCAAGCAGCGCGGTGCGGGCGCCAACGCCCCGGCCTTCGATGGCGCGCGCCAGATTGCCTATGACGGCGAGATGCACACCGTCTCCTATGTGCTGCACGACCATTACTTCAACCAGTTGCGGCCGGCTGCCGGTTTCGTGCCCGGCGCCGCCGATCCCGGCGCGGTCTATTTCTGGCGCGACTTCGAGGCGGTGAAGAAAACCGGCTGGACCATTGTCGCCTTCAACGACAAGACCCGCCGCATCGAGGCCACCACCGCCAGCTTCTGGTTCGGCCGCATCTCCGACATCGTGGTGGAAGCGCGCGCCTCGGGCCGGGGCGCGCGCACCGTCATCCGTTCGCAGAGCCGTTACGACCAGATCGGTGACGGCGCCAATGGCGATCATGTGAAGCTGTTCCTGGAAAAGCGCCGCGCCCGCTGATCAGCCTGGCCCGTCGCGCTCCAGCTTCTGCAGGTGCGCCAGCACGGTCAGCGCCGCTGCCGGGCGCAGGACCGGATCAAGACCGGCATAGATTTCGTCCACCAGCCCCGCCACATCCATGACGCCGCGCGCCCGCGCCGCCAGGATCGCCGCTTCGCGGGCCAGCCGGTGCGCCAGCAGCGCCGTCATGTAGGCTGCCGGTTCGGCAATGGGCGCGCCGTGGGTGGGATAGAGCATCGCATCATCCCGCGCGATCAGCCGCTTCAGGCTTTGCAGATAGGCGCCCATGTCGCCATCGGGCGGGGCAATGACGCTGGAAGACCAGCCCATCACCGTATCGCCCGTGAAAAGCGCACGTGCTTCGTCCAGCCCATAGCAGAGATGGTTGGAGGCATGGCCCGGCGTGTGCAGCACCGACAGGGTGAAGCCGTCACCGGCAATGACATCGCCATCGCGCAGCCGCACATCGGGAATAAAATCGGTGTCATCGGCCTCTTCGCCGGTGCTGGCCGCGCCTTGCGGCCCGAAGCCGTAAGTCTTCGCGCCGGTCAGCGCCTTCAGCGCATCGGCGCCTTGCGAATGGTCGCTGTGGGTGTGGGTGATCAGGATGTGGCTGACGCGGTGCGTGCCGATGGCCCGCAGCAGCGCCGCGATGTGATCGTCCTGCAGCGGCCCCGGATCGATCACCGCAACCTCGACACCGGCACTGACCAGATAGACCCCGGTGCCGCGAAAGGTGAAGGGACCGGGGTTGGGCGCCAGCACCCGCGTCACCAGCGGCGACAGGGTGACGGGCAGGCCCACCGGGGCGGTGAAGCTGCAGTTGTACCCGGAAGGCAGCGAAATCTGGCGCATGACGGGCAATTTATCCGCCTTTTCCGCGTTTTTTCCAACGCGTTAAAGCAATCCTAACGAACCCGGCGCCATGATCGCCCGCTATTTCACACGTTTTCATCACCGGGATCATAGCCGTGGCGTCTGACCGTTCTGTCCGCTTTCTGGATGCCCTGTCCGGTGCCTCGACTAGCCGGGTGCTCAACCTATTCAAGATCGCGCGCGACAACGCCAACAACCCGGAGCATGGCGAAAAGCCGCTCTTCCTGTCGCCCATCATCAACCGCACCTTCATCATCAAACACCGCGCCCGCGCCGACGAGACCTATCTGTTTGCCAGCCCGCGCTCCTCGGCAACCAAGATCATCACCCCCTTCGACGAGGGCGACCTGCGGGCCGGCGGCCGCTCCCTCTTCGTCGAACAGCGCGGCTATCGCGAGGCGCTGCGCCAGATGGGCAGCTATCGTGACGAGCAGCTGGAGCGCGACTACAACGTCATGCGCCTGCTCGATACGGTGCCGTCCCTCGATCCCTTCCTGCTGCGAGAACATCTGCGCAACCACGAGATCGAGGTCGCGCCCTGCTACTTCTCGATCAGCGAGGGCGACCAGGAGCGCATGCACCGCTTCGTCACGGGCGAACTGTCGCGCCTGGTGGCGCTGGCGGGCGGGGGCGCAGGCTCCGACAGTTCCAACCGCATGGTTTCGGCCATGCTGTCCAGCCGCGTCGACGAGAAGCTGGAGCCGCTGCGCCTGACGCTGGGCCTGACCGGCAACGACTTCCGCGAAGGCGTCTTCAGCTGGCGCGGCTTCCTCTATTACAAATGGTCGATGGAAAAGTTCTGGCCCGACGTGATGGGCGTGCTGCGCCAGATCAACAGCATCACACCGCACGGCCCCGTCACCGCCGAGCAGAAGATCTTCCTGGCCTCGGCCCGCCGCAACATCATCGAGATGGTGCGCGACAACGGCAACCACGTCACCAAGACGCTGGCCGTTCATGATTCCTCGTTCCAGGAACTGGTCGCGCACCAGGCCCCCAAGACCTTCCGCGACTTCCTGCTCTCGGCGCCCTACATGTTCCTGGAGCTGGGCGAGAAGCTGGGCGCGATTTCCCATATCGTCAGCTTCTGGCGTTACCGTTTCCCGGCGGGCGCCCCCACCCTGATCGACGCCGAAGAGCTTTCGGCCATCTTCCAGGACTTCTCCAGCGGCTTCGGCGAGCGGGCCAAGCCCGAGTCCTCAGTGATCAAGCAGGTGGAAGTGATCGACGGGATGGCGCCGCGCCAGCGCGCCGAGGTCTGAAACCTTTTCCCGCATGGCGCGTTTTAGCTTCGCCATTAAAGGAAACGCCATTATGAAAACCGCCTTATCCGCCATCGCCGGTGCCATCGCGCTGGCCTTTATCGCCGCCACCCCCCCGCCGCCGCCAGCAAGGACGAGCTGCTGCGCGACGCCAACGTCACCGTCAACAACCTCAAGCGCGACCCGGCCTTCGCCACGGCGGCCCGCATGTTGCGCGACGCCCGCGCCATCTACATCGTGCCCAAGCTGGTCAAGGGCGGCTTCATCTTCGGCGCCGAAGGCGGCTCGGGCGTCCTGCTCCGCCGCACCGGCAATGGCTGGAGCGCGCCGAAATTCTACGACATGGCCTCGGCCTCGTTCGGCTTCCAGGCGGGCCTGCAACAGGCCCAGCTTGTCTTCATCATCAACAGCGACCGGGCCCTGCGTGGCATTGAAGGCGGCAACTTCAAGATCGGTGGCCAGGCCGGCATCACCGTCGCCGACCTGTCGTCGGGCGCGGAAGGCGCCACCACCGCCCGTGGCGGCGACATGGTGGTCTGGACCTCTGGCACCGGCCTGTTCGGCGGCGTCGCCTTCAACGGCAGCGTGATCACGCCCGACAAGGGCAAGAACGCGACGCCCGCCACCGGCCCTGCGGCCCAGCGCCTGCGCAGCAACCTGGCGAGCGTTCGCTAGGCCATAGCCGGTACAACTCCTGATCGCGGGCCGGTTTCGGAGACGAAGCCGGCCCGCCATCTTTTCGGCAGCCGCCAGTCTGGGCTAGTGTTCGCGCCGACAATTGGCGCCAAGACCAATTTTCCAGAACCCATCGGGAGAGACTTATGAAGCCGACCATCGCCGCAATGCTGTCCGGACTTGCCGCCGCCGGGCTGCTGCTGTCGCCCACCACGGCGCTGGCGGGCATCGGCGAAGAACTCACCATCGCCCAGACCCACTCGCTCTTGGCCTATCGTTCCGGCGGCCGCGGCGTGGGCGGGGCCAAGACCCATCTGCAGCATGTGCTGAACTGCCTGGTTGGACCCGGCGGCGACGGCTACAACGCCACCCCGCCCATGATGGACCCCTGTGCCGAGAGCGGCAAAGGCGCGCTCAACGACGCCATCAACCCGGCCCAGAAGGCAAAGATCAATGCCGCCATCGCCATGACCAGGGCGGGCCTGGCCATCGAAGACCCGGAAAAGATGCAGGCGCATACCACCGAGCTGGCGGATGCCATTCTGGCGGCGAAGGAAGTGCAATAGCCGCGCCTAATGCTCTTTGGGTTTCTCGGCGCGGTTGCCGATATAATCCATCACGGCGAACAGCAGTCCCGAACCGACAAAGGTCAGGTGCAGGATCAGCATCCAGTAGATCTTGCGCTCGTCCATGACGGCGCCTTCCTCGTTCAACTGCATGAAGGCGCGCAGCAGCGAGATGGCCGAGATCGCCACGATGGAGCCGATCAGCTTCATCTTGAGGCCGGAGAAATCCAGCGTCCCCATCCAGCTGGGACGGTCCTCGGCATTCTCGGTGTTGATCCGGGAGACGAAATTCTCGTAGCCGGAGAAGATCACGATCACCACCAGGTTGCCCGCCAGCGACAGGTCGATCAGCGACAGCACCGCCAGGATCACCTGCTCCGGGTCGATGTTGGTGAGGTCGAGCAGTTGCGGCATGAAATGGATCAGCTCGGCGATGAAGGCGCCCAGCAGCAGCACCAGCGACAGCACCAGCCCCAGATAGAAAGGCGCCAGCAGCCAGCGCGACTTGAAAAGGATCGCTTCCAGCGACTTCTCGATCAAATTGCGCTGATGCATCTCGGTCTCCGGTCGGCACGGGCGCAAAACGCCCAAATTGTGGCGAATCCGCCCTCATGGGCTGAAAGATCGCCTGCACTTCCACCTTTCGCAAGCGTAATGCGGACGCTAGGCTTCCTCCATAATCCGGGAGCGGCGGCCAGGAAAAGTGGCCCTCTTCAAATTGAAGACGGCGGTTTTACGTCCGGCCGCGCGACCAAAACAAAAGTGGGCGGGGCATGCTGGATCGGGTGCTGGCACTGGTGGTGGACGTCAAGCGCGAGGAGCGCCGGGCGCTCTTCTGGTCCTTCGCCTATTTCTTCCTGATCCTGTCGGCCTATTACGTGCTGCGCCCGCTGCGCGACAATGCCGGCATCAGCGGCGGCACCCGCCCCCTGCCCTGGCTTTTCACCGCCACCTTCTTCGTCATGCTGGCCGCAGCCCCGCTCTATGGCTGGCTGGTGGCGCGGCTGCCGCGCAAAACCCTGATCCCGCTGGTCTATCATTTCTTCGCCGCCAACATCGTGATCTTCTGGCTGCTGCTGACCTTCGGCATCGCGCAGCAGATCGTCTATCAGGTGTTCTTCGTCTGGCTCACCGTCTTCAGCGTCTTCACGGTGCCGGTATTCTGGTCCTTCCTGGCCGACCTGTACCGCAGCGACCAGGGCAAGCGGCTCTATGGCTTCATCGCGGCGGGCGGCTCGCTGGGCGCGCTGGCGGGCCCCACCGTGACGCGCCTGCTGGTCGAACCGCTGGGGCCGGTGAACCTGTTCCTGCTTCCGGCCCTGCTGATCGAGATTGCCATCCTCTGCGCCATGCGGCTGGGCCCGGCGGCGGCAGGTTTCAACCAGACGCCCCCGGCGCCCCCGCCAATTGGCGGCAGCGCCTTTGAAGGCTTCGCGGCGATCCTGAAATCGTCCTACCTGGGCGGCATCGCCGCCTGGGTGCTGCTGCTGACGGTGGGCAACGGCATCCTGTACCTGTCACAGGCCGAGCTGGTCTCGGCCGCGACCCAGGATGCGGTGGAGCGCACGCGCATCTTCGCCACCATCGAGCAATGGACCGGCGCGCTGCAGATTTTGCTGCAACTGACGCTGACCGGGCGCTTCATCAAGCGCTTCGGCACCGGCCTGGCGGCGGGCTTCCTGCCTGTGGTGTTCGCGCTGGGCTATGGCGCGCTGGCGCTGTCGCCGGTGCTGGGGATCGTGATGGCGTTCCAGGCAGCGCAACGCACTGCCAATTTCGCCATCTCCAATCCCGCGCGCGAGATTATTTTCACCGCCGCCGACCGCGAGGACAAGTACAAGGCCAAGAACGTCATCGACGCCGCGCTGTTCCGCGGCGGTGACATGGGGACAAGCTGGCTGTTCACCCTGCTGCACAGCAAGCTGGCGCTGACCGTGCCGATGATCGCCGCGCTGACCGCGCCGGTGATGCTGGGCTGGGCCGGCCTTAGTTTCGCCCTTGGCCGCATGCAGGAAAAGCGGGCCAAAGCCCAGGCCGAATCGAAATCATTCTGACAACCTTCGCAAAGGAGTTTGCCAATGCCCCTGTCCCGCCGTGACATGCTCGCCGCCACCGCAGCCGCTGCCGCGCTGCCGTCTGCGGCTTTCGCGCAAGCCGCCGCGCCGATCCTCAAGCGCCGCGTGCCCCAGACCGGTTTCATGCTGCCGGTGGTCGGCATCGGCACCGCCATCATCTTCGATTTCGAGAATGACCCGGCCAAGCTGGAGCAGCGCAAGCAGGTGGTGCGGGCGCTGGTGGCGGGCGGCGGCAGCCTGATCGACACCGCGCCCGGCTATGGCAATGCCGAAGTGCAGGTCGGCAATGCCGTCACCGAGACCGGCCTGCGCAGCCAGCTTTTCCTGGCAACAAAGTTTTCCAGCCGCGACACGGCGGCTCAGGCCGAGGCCGAGCTGAAAGCCTCGCTGACGCGGATGAAGACGAGCTATCTCGACCTGCAGCAGGCCTGGAACGTCAGCGACGCCAATTTCTCGCTGGCGCAGATGAAGGCCTGGAAGGCGGCGGGCACCATCCGCCATGTCGGCATCACCTCCAGCATGGATGGCGCCTATGACGCGCTGGCGCAGGTGGTGCGGCGCGAGAAGCCGGAATTCTTCCAGATCAATTATTCGCTGGGCGACCGCGACGCCGAGAAGCTGCTGCTGCCCGCCGCGCAGGATGCGGGCTGCGCCGTGCTGACCAACCTGCCCTTCGGCCGCAACACCATGTTCAAGAAGGTGGCGGGCAAGCCCCTGCCCGACTTCGCCAGGGAGATCGACTGCACCAGCTTCGCGCAGCTCTTCCTGAAATATAATCTTTCGCATCCGGCGGTGACGGCGGTGATCCCCGGCACCGACCTGCCGCAATACATGCTGGACAATCTCAATGCCGGGCGCGGGCGCATGCCCGATGCCGCCATGCGCCTCCGCATCGAGAGCTGGTTCGACGCCGTCTAGGGCGCGACGGCCGGGTTTGGCCTGGCCATCGCCTTCTGCGCCTCTTCCTTGAGGGCGGCGAAGTCGCGCATCTTGGCTTCGTTGCCGTCTATCAGCTCGGCATTGAGGATGCCGGCGCAACTGGTCTTCACGGCTGCCAGCGCCGGTTCGTAATCCTCGCGCAGGAAGCGGTCATACACTTCGCGGCTGGCCTCGGGGATCATGGCCGCCGCCCGTTGCAGCGAAAGCTGGTAGCGGGCCTGCACCGGCTGGCAGATCGAGACGCTGTCATAGAGGGTGCGCAGCGCTGCGCCCTGTTCGGCCAGGGCGGCCGCCAGCGTCACGGCATCGCCGCTGCATTTCGCCCGCACCTGGGTGTTGACCGCCAGCGCCCCGCCCAGCACATGCGTCATGGCCGGATCGACCGCCCCCGCTTCCATGCCGCGCGCCAGTTCCACCAGCCGGTTCTGCGCCGCCGCCAGCACCGGCAGGCAATCGCCCGCCGCCAGCGCCGCCGTCACGGCGGCCTGGTGCTCTGCCACATCCTTGGCCACCGCCCGGGCGGGAGCGGCATCGTCCGGCCCGGCGCAGATGGTGCGGGCCGCCTCCCCCAGCAGCACCGCATCGGCGGCATCGGCCAGCCGCTGCTGCCGCTCATGGTCGTCGGCGGGCGCGGCGCGCGTCTCGAACAGGCTGGCAAAGCCGCCCCGCGCCGCCAGGTTGGCGCGGTTGGCGCTGTCGGCCATCACCCGGCAGCCCGGCGAGATCGCCGCCAGCGCGGGACCGCTCCAGCCGATTGCCAGCGCCGTCAGCGCCAGGATCCAGAACTTCATAGAGCCTCGATAATCTTGTTGTCCGCCGCTTATAAAGACGCCGGTAACGCGCCGATAGCCTGCAAAAATCCATCTGGCGCATTATATTGCCGTCATGGCGCACAATAACGGCATGTTGCCCCGCAAGGGGAAAGGCAAGGCTTCGGCGAAGGCGGAGGTCCAGGCCGATCCCGATAGCGATCCCGCCTATGCCACCATGCCAATGGCCGCCTTCATCCCGCATCGCCCCGCCCGCCCGCAAAAATCCGAAGGCGGCAAAAAATTCAAACTGGTGTCGGAATACAGCCCCGCCGGTGACCAGCCCACCGCGATCCGGGAACTGGTCGCGGGCGTGAACGGGCAGGAACGTGACCAGGTGCTGCTGGGCGTCACCGGTTCGGGCAAGACCTACACCATGGCGCAGGTGATCGAGCGCACCCAGCGCCCCGCCCTGATCCTGGCCCCCAACAAGACGCTGGCGGCCCAGCTCTATAGCGAGTTCAAGACCTTCTTCCCGGAAAACGCGGTCGAGTATTTCGTCAGCTATTACGACTATTACCAGCCGGAAGCGTATATCCCGCGCACCGACACCTTCATCGAGAAGGACAGCTCGATCAACGAGGAGATCGACCGCATGCGCCATTCGGCGACGCGGGCGATCCTGGAGCGCGACGACGTCATCATCGTCGCGTCGGTATCATGCATCTATGGCATCGGCTCGGTGGAGACCTATAGCGGCACCGCCGTCTCGGTGACGCGCGGCGACAAGCTGGACCGGCAGGCGGCCATCGCCAGCCTGATCGCCCTGCAATATCGCCGCAACGACGACAATTTCACCCGTGGCGCCTTCCGGGTGCGCGGCGATGTCATCGACATCTTTCCGGCACACTATGAAGACCGCGCCTGGCGCGTCGAGCTGTTCGGCGATGTCGTGGACAGCATCACCGAGTTCGATCCCCTCACCGGCCACAAGGTGGGAACGCTGGACAGCATCAAGGTCTATGCCAATTCGCATTACGTCACGCCGCGCCCGACGCTGCAGCAGGCGACCAAGGGCATGAAGGCCGAGCTGGTCCAGCGCCTGGCGCAGTTCCGCGAAGAGGGCAAGCTGTTGGAGGCGCAGCGGCTGGAACAGCGCACCAATTTCGACCTGGAGATGATCGAGGCCACCGGCAGCTGTGCCGGCATCGAGAATTATTCTCGCTGGCTGACCGGCCGCCTGCCGGGCGAACCGCCGCCCACGCTGTTCGAATATTTGCCCGACAACGCGCTGGTCTTCGCCGATGAAAGCCATGTGACGGTGCCGCAGATCGGCGCCATGTTCAAGGGCGACTATCGCCGCAAGTTCACGCTGTCGGAATATGGCTTCCGCCTGCCCAGTTGCATCGACAACCGCCCGCTCAAGTTCGAGGAATGGGACGCGATGCGGCCCCAGTCGGTCTATGTCAGCGCCACGCCCGGCAAATGGGAAATGGAACGCACCGGCGGCGTCTTTGCCGAGCAGGTGATCCGCCCCACCGGGCTGATTGATCCGCCGGTCGAGATTCGCCCGGTGGAGTCACAGGTCGATGACCTGATCGACGAATGCCGCAAGGTCGCCGCCGCCGGCTATCGCACCCTGGTCACCACCCTGACCAAGAAGATGGCGGAAGACCTCACCGAATACATGCACGAACAGGGCCTGCGGGTGCGCTACATGCATTCGGATGTCGAGACGCTGGAGCGCATCGAGATCATCCGCGACCTGCGTCTGGGCGCGTTTGACGTGCTGATCGGCATCAACCTGCTGCGCGAGGGCCTCGACATTCCCGAATGTGCGCTGGTCGCCATCCTCGACGCCGACAAGGAAGGCTTCCTGCGCAGCGAAACCAGCCTGATCCAGACCATCGGCCGCGCCGCCCGCAATGTCGATGGCAAGGTCGTGCTCTATGCCGACCGCATCACCGGTTCGATGGAACGGGCGATGGCGGAAACGGGCCGCCGCCGCGCCAAGCAGGAAGCGTACAACAAGGAACATGGCATCACCCCGGCCACGGTGAAGGCCAAGATCAACGACATCATGGGATCGATGTACGAGAAGGACCATGTCACCGTCGATGCCGGCGTGCTGAAAGCGGCGGAAGGCGGGCGCGAATTTGTCGGCCACAACATCAAGGCCATCATCGCCGACATCGAGAAGAAGATGCGCGCCGCCGCCGCCGACCTGGAATTCGAGACCGCCGCGCGCCTGCGCGACGAGCTCAAGCGGTTGCAGGCCGCCAGCCTCGCCATCGCCGACGATCCTTTTGCGCGCCAGTCCGATGTCGCCCGCGCCGCGCACGATGCGGAGATCAGCGTCAGCGACGACGGCAAGCCTTCCACGTCGCTGGGCAAGTCGGGGCGCAAGCGCATGCAGCGCGCCGGCCGCCCCAATGCACCCAAGACCTTTGGTTCCCGTGCCCGATAGCAGCGCGGCCACCGCGACCGGCGAACGCCACGACCTGGAAGACGTGATCGACTGCATCCTCAAGATCACGCCGGACGATGGCCGCGTCAGCGTCGCAGCCTTCATGGCCGCCATCGGCGAACGCTCCTTCGGGCCGCTGATCCTGGTGCCCAGCCTGATCGCGCTGTCGCCGGTGGGCGCCATTCCCGGCCTGCCCGCCATCACCTCAGTCATCATCTTGATCTTCGCCACCCAGATGCTGCTGGGGCACAAGCATGTCTGGCTGCCGCTATGGCTGAAGCGCCGCACCATCGACGGCGCCAAGCTGGACAAGGGCCTGAACACCTTTCGTCCCGTGGCGCGCTTTGTCGATCACCTGCTGCGGCCACGCCTGACGCTGCTGACACGCGGGCCGTTCCGCACCGTCATCGTGCTGACGATCCTGGCAGTGGCGCTGGTGACGCCGGTGCTGGAGATCGTGCCCCTGGGCGGTATCCCGCCCAACGCGGCGCTGGTGGCGTTCGCGCTGGCGATCACCGCGCGTGATGGCGTGTGGGCGCTGCTGGCGCTGGCCTTTACACTGGGTTCGCTGCTGCTGGTGGCGGGACTGTTCTAGCGGTCCGTCGCCTTGCCATATGGGCGCGTGCCCGCATGCACCTGCCCGTCGGGCGTGACGGTGATCAGGAATTTGTCGCCGCCCTTCACGCCATAGATGAAGACCGCGCCGCCCTGGGCATAGGCGACCGCGCCGGGCACATAGCCCGCCGCCTTCACGGCAGTTTCGGCAAAGGCGCGCTGCGCCGGGGTATAGCCATTGACCGTGGCCGCGCCCGGCTGCGCGGCAACGCCAGACGCAGCAGCCAGCAACAGGCCGGCAGCCGTCACAAGTCCCTTCACTGGGGCAGGCCGGTGATCAGCTCCGGCCTGGGGCCGGGCGGGGTGGCAATGGCGACGCCCCCGGCCACGACGGTGCCGTCGGGCGCAATGGTGAGAATGGCATCGACCGCGCCCGCCTTGCGGACCCACATGAAGATATAGCCGCCCTGCACATCGGCGATGGTGGAGGGCGTATAGCCAGCGGCGCGGGCGGCGGCCTCGGCCTTGGCGCGCTGGGCGGCGGTAAAGCCGTTGACCGAGTTCACGCCCTGCTGCGCCATCGCGCCAGAGGCGGCGGCCAGCAAAAGGCCCAGGCTCACAACAATCCGTCCCAGCATTTTCTTGTTTCCTTGAGGCGAAAAACCGACCGTATAACCTGTGTTACACTGGCGCAATGTCGCGCGCTTTTGTGAAGGAAACCGCTGAATCCGCCGCTCCGCCGGAGCGGATGGTCGAGGACGGCCCCAACCCCGTCACGCCCGAAGGCATGGCGCAGATCGACGGCCATATCGCCCGCATCGAAGGCGCGATGCAGGCCGAGACCAACGTGCTGCTGCGCGAAACCCTGGCGCGCGACCTGCGCTACTGGACGCTGCGCCAGGCCACCGCCGCGGTGGCACAGCCGTCGAACGACGGCACGGTCGCATTCGGCGCCACCGTGACGATCCAGCGCAAGGGCCGCGAGCAGACGTTTCGCATTGTCGGCGTCGATGAGGCCGATGCGGCGCGCGGACTCATCTCCTTCCGCGCACCGCTGGCCCAGGCCGTTCTGGGCGCGCGCCCCGGCGACATCATCGAGACCGATGGGCCGCTGGGGGAGAT
>Ga0114970_10000300_pt1 | contig 35978 bp, 12 predicted proteins | sample M_140205_XF_Meta_FD_87030 | JGI IMG/M metagenome (GOLD analysis project Ga0114970, IMG submission 87030) | Freshwater microbial communities from Lake Montjoie, Canada to study carbon cycling - M_140205_XF_MetaG | ecosystem: Environmental > Aquatic > Freshwater > Lake | place: Lake Montjoie... | reverse complement strand
CTTGCGTGGAAATATCGGCGTAGTCAGCCAAGACACCTTTCTCTTTCACGACACCATTCGCGAAAACATCCGCTACGGTCGTCTCGACGCCACTGAGGCTGAGATCATCGCCGCCGCCAAGAAGGCGCATGCGCATGAATTCATCGAGCAAATCAGCAACGGCTACGATGCCGTCGTTGGTGAAGGCGGCTGCAATCTCTCAGGTGGTCAAAAACAGCGAATATCCATCGCCCGCGCCATTCTGCGTGATGCGCCGATCCTACTGCTCGATGAAGCCACTTCCGCCCTCGACACCGAGAGCGAAAAAATCATTCAGGAGGCCATTCACATCCTTTCGGAAGGGAAAACCGTCGTCGCCATTGCCCATCGCCTCTCCACGGTTCTCAAAGCGGATCAGATCGTCGTCATGGACCAAGGACGGATTCTCGACCGTGGCACGCACACCGAACTGCTCGACCGCAATCCGCTCTACCAAAAGCTGTATCACCTTCAGTTCAGCGGAGAAGAATCACGTCCAGCATGACCTGCGTCTTCCATCTCGCCGCCGCCGAGGGCATGCCGCCCGTCTTTGCGCTGCTGGCGCTGATGCTCGTGGGTGTCGTGCTCGTGTCATTGCTCCTGCTGCGGCTCCGGCAATCGATGTTGGCCGGTTACTTCATCTGTGGCGTTTTGATCGCCAATTCTGGTGTGCTGGATCTGCTAGGAGGTGGTGAATCGCATGAGCGTGTTTCGCAGATGGCCGAATTCGGCGTCGTGCTACTCATGTTCACGCTCGGTTTGGAGTTCTCACTGGGTGAACTGCGATTCCTACGTCGCCTCGCTTTTGTCGGCGGTGGCTGGCAGATGGGGCTCTGCGTTGTGGTGACTGCGGCGGCTTCAACACTGATTCATCCTTCCTGGCAGAGTGCGGTCATTCTTTCCGTGGCACTCGCCATGAGTTCCACGGCCGTGAGTTTGAAAAGCTTCCAAGACCTCGGACTTGAATCCAGTCCCGGCGCACGCATGGCACTCGCCGTCGCGATTTTTCAGGATCTGTTCATCATCGTCTTTTTCCTCTTTCTGCCGTTGCTACTGCCACAAGCGGGTGTTGAATCATCACTGATGCCGCGACTCGCCTCGTTGGCACTCCGCGGTGGTGCGTTCGTCATCCTAGCCGGTGTGGCGGCACGCTGGGTCATTCCTTGGCTGCTGAATGCCGTGACTCACACGCGCAGCCGTGAGTTGTTCACGCTCTCAGTGATTGGCAGTTGCGTAGGTCTCGCTTTCATTGGTGGATTACTCGATCTCGGCCTCGCGCTCGGCGCTTTCATCGCCGGACTCGCTGTGAGTGAGTCCATCTTCAAGCACCGCATCCTGGCGGACGTGATGCCGCTGAAGGATCTCTTCCTCACGCTGTTCTTTGTCTCTGTGGGCCTGATGATCGACATCAAGGCTGCCGTCGTGCTCTGGCTGCCAATCTGCGGGCTAACCGCTGCACTCATGCTCGCCAAATCCAGCCTCATTACGGTCATCGGGCGTCATTTAGGTCTCGCGCATCGTCAGGCGCTCATGGCAGGCATCGGTTTGTGCAGTGCGGGGGAATTTTCACTCGTGCTGCTGCAGAACGCTGGCAATGCTCATCTTTGGAGCAACGACACACAACAAACGCTGCTCGCCGCCAGTGCGCTTTCGATGGGCCTGCTCCCTGCCCTGCTCAAATTCGGCCAGCCACTGGGAGATTGGCTCGTGAAACGCGGGTGGGGCCGTGGCAAACCCGTCAAATTCGACGCTGGCAACCTTCGCCAGCGCATCGCAGAACTCTCCGATCACGCCATCATCTGCGGTCATGGTCCCGTCGGCGAAAAACTCAACAAAGCGCTGCTCGATTCCGGCGTGCGCACGCTCGTCGTTGAATTGAATGCCGAAACGGTGCGCAAACTTCAACGCCAAGGCCAAGCTGTGCTCTTTGCCGATGCCAGCCACGAGGAAACCTGGGAACTCACCAAGTTAAAGAACGCCCGAATGGTCGCCCTAACCTTTCCCGATGCCACGATGAATGCACAAGCGCTCGCGATGATCCGCGAGCATCGTCCCGACATCGCGGTGCTCGCCCGTGCGCGTTTCAGCTCCGATGTCGATCGTTTGAAACGTCTCGGTGCTACTCAGGTCGTCAACGACGAGACCGAGGCCAGCCGCGCCATGGAAGATGCCGCACTCACGTTGCAAGGTGCTTGAGCCATTGCGCCAGCATCCTGCCCGCCTAGTCTGACGGCGAATGTCCCAACGCCTCTTCCTCCTCGATGGCATGGCGCTGCTTTACCGCGCGCACTTTGCTTTCATCAAAGCCCCCATCCGCACCAGCGATGGGTTGAACACCTCTGCGCTCTACGGCTTCGCCAGCACGCTGCTCGACATCCTCAAAAATCAGCAGCCCACGCATCTCGCCGTCGCTTTGGATACATCAGCGCCCACGCCGCGGCATGAGATGTTCCCCGCTTACAAAGCGCAGCGTGAGGAGATGCCGGAGGACATCAGCATGGCCATTCCGCGGATCAAACGGCTCATGCAGGCCATGAACGTGCCTATTCTAGTGCGTGATGGTTATGAAGCGGACGACATCATCGGCATCATGGCCAAGCGCGCGGAGAAAGACGGCATCGAGACCTTCATGGTCACGCCGGACAAGGACTTCGGCCAGCTCGTCTCCGAGCACGTCAAAATCTACAAACCAGGCCGCTCTGGTGCCGACGTCGAAATCCTCGGCGTGAAGGAAATCTGCGAGCGTTGGGGCATCGAGCGGCCAAAGCAGGTCATCGACATCCTCGCGCTTATGGGCGATGCGGTCGATAACATTCCCGGCGTGAAAGGCTTTGGCGAAAAAACCGCTACAGCACTCATTCAGCAGTTCGGCAGCGTGGAAAACCTCATCGCCAACACCGAGCAGCTCAAAGGCAAGCAGCGTGAGAAAATGGAGGCTTCGATTGAAGATGCCATCGTCTCCAAAAGGCTCGCCACCATCTTCGTCGATGCGCCTTACGATGCCGAAGTCGCCGACCTCGTCGTCAAAGCGCACAACGATGATGAACTGAAAGCCTTCTTCACCGAGTTCGAGTTCAACGCGCTCGGTCGTCGTCTTTATGGCGATGAGTTCAAAGCCGGTCGCGGTCGCAAAACGGCTGCGGAAGCAGCTCCAGGCGATCTTTTCGCTGCAGAAGCCATCACTCCGCCAAAGCTCACCAGCATCGCCGACACGCCGCATCAGTATCATCTCGTCCAAACCGCTGCGGAACGCCAAAACCTCATCGCGCAGCTCAACGAGCTGAAATCCTTCTGCTTCGATCTCGAAACCACCGGACTCGATCCACGCGATACGAGCATCGTCGGCATCGCGTTCTCATGGAAATCGCATGAAGGCTGGTTCGCGCACTTCCCACGTGACAAAGCCGCTGCCAAGGCCGTGCTCGAAGAATTCCGCGGCGTGCTCACGTGTGAGGGCATCGAGAAGATCGGCCACAACCTCAAGTTCGATCTCAGCGTGCTCCTCGCGCATGGCATCGAGGTTCCAGGGCCTTATTTCGACACGATGATCGCGCATGCCTTGATCGAGCCAGATCAGCGGCATACCATGAACTTCTTGTCCGAGACTTATCTCCACTACACGCCCGTCCCCATCACCGCACTCATCTGCACGGAAAAGGATGACCTCTTCAGCTCCACGATGGCGCAAGCCGCCGCAGATGATGCGCAAAAAGTCTCCGACTACGCCGCCGAAGACGCCGATGTGACGTGGCAACTCGCCGCCAAACTGCGGCCCGAAATGGCTCCGCATGGCCAAACCCGCGTGTTTGACACCATCGAGTCACCTTTGATCCCCGTGCTCACCAGCATGGAGAATTTTGGCGTGAAGATCGACGTGCAGGCACTGCGCGAATACGGCGTCGAGCTCGACAAAAAAGCCGCCGAGCTGCAAAAGCGCATCCACGAGACCGCCGGCGGCCCCTTCAACCTCAACAGCCCGAAACAGATGGGCGAAGTGCTCTTCGAGCGCCTCAAACTCATCGACAAGCCCAAGAAGACCGCCACCGGCCAGTATCAAACCAACGAGCAAGTCCTCCAGTCGCTCATGGGCCTGCATCCCATCATTCAAGACATCCTCGACTACCGCGAGGTCACAAGCTCAACAACACTTACGTCGAAGCGCTGCCGCATGCCGTTTCCAGGGTCACCGGCCGCGTCCACACCACCTTCCATCAGCTCATGGCCGCCACCGGCCGCATGGCATCGAGCGATCCGAACCTGCAAAACATCCCCATTCGCTCCGATCTCGGCCGCGAGATCCGCAAAGCCTTCGTGCCCGGCTTTGACGGTTGGGTGCTGATGAGCGCCGACTATTCGCAGATCGAACTCCGCGTCATGGCCGCCCTGAGTGGCGACAAAGCCATGATCGAAGCCTTTGCCCAAGGTCTCGACATTCACCAAGCCACTGCGGCGCGTGTCTATGGCGTCGAACTCGACGGCGTGCTGCCCGAGATGCGCCGCACCGCCAAGATGGTCAACTTCGGCATCATCTACGGCATCTCCGCCTTTGGTTTGAGCCAGCGCCTCGGCATCCCACGCGGTGAGGCCGCCACCATCATCGATAATTACTTCAAGCAGTTCCCCGGCGTGAAACGCTTCATGGAGCAGATCGTCGAAGACGCCAAAACCCGCGGCTACGTCGAAACCCTCACCGGTCGCCGCCGCATCATCCGCGACATCACCAGCGGCAACGGCACCATCCGCGCCGCCGCCGAGCGCGTCGCCATGAACACCCCCATCCAAGGCACCGCCGCCGACATGATCAAGCTCGCCATGATCCACGTCGCCACCGCCTTGAAACAAGCAGGCCTGCAAACCCGCATGCTCCTCCAAGTCCACGACGAACTCCTCTTCGAAATGCCCGAAAGCGAAGTCGATCAAGCGCGCACGATCATTCTCGAAGCGATGAAGAACGCTCTGCCGCTAGAAGGTGTGCCGGTGGAAGTCGAGGCAGGCACTGGCTTGAACTGGCTGCAGGCGCATTGATGAGAAGATTTAGAGCAACTTGGCTACGCCACAGATCCACCGCCCTAGGGTTGATCCGCCGTTGCTCCGGCAAACCGGTTGACGCCCGACCGTTAAGGTTCTTTAACTAGTGGTAACCCTCTTTCGTCATGCCGCCTCTTGAATTCTTTCTCTCACCCGGCCTGCTGTATGGCCTAGAACACAGCAATCTGACCTGCTGGGTCATTTGCGGCGTCCTCGCGCTGCTGTCGATCACCAGTTGGTCAGTGATTTTGAGTAAGCACTTCCTTCTCTCCCGCGTCCAACGTGCGAATCTCATTTTTCTACGCCAATTCCGCGAGAGCAATCACCCTTTGGAGCTATTCCAACAGCGCGAGCATCACGAGTTCTCTTCCACCTACCACATCTACCATGCCTCATGCCGTGAGTTGTCGTGGTATCTGCTGGGTGAGGATGAGCCTAGCGCGACCTTTGCCGCACGGTTGCAAGGAGCGGGCCGTATCACCCCTTCACAAATGAGCGCGGTGCAGACAGCGATGGAACGCAGCGTGGCGGAAGCGGCACTGCGACTCGAGGACCGCATGAGTGTTGCAGCCACGGCGCTAAGCGGCGCACCGTTCCTCGGACTTTTGGGGACCGTGTGGGGGCTGCTCGATACTTTCAGCACGATGACCCATGTCGGTGAGCCTGCGACCCTGGCTGCCATGGCACCAGGAATCACCACGGCGCTCGTCACCACCGTGCTAGGCCTGCTAGTGGCCGTTCCAAGCATGGTAGGCTACAACTACCTCGTGAACCGCATCCGTGGCATGGTGGTGCGCCTCGATAACTTCGCCAGTGAACTCAGCGCCGGTTTTGATCGTACGTTTGTGGATCATCGCTTCAGCAATGAAGCACTGCCCAGCATGAATGGACTCGGTAGCCCATCCATGCCTGCCTTCACTGGCACCAGTTCCTCTCCCCTGCCCGCCGCAATGCACGCCGCCCACGTCCGCGCATGAAACGCCATTCGAACCGGCATCAGCTTCGCCTCATCACTGAGATCAGCATTACTCCGCTGCTCGATCTGGTGCTGATACTGCTGTTTGTGTTCCTGCTGGCGGCTCCGCTGCTCAAAGCAGACAAATCCATGCTACCCCCAACACCGCAAGCCGTGGCAAAGGTGGTGACGGCACCGGCGGAAACACTGACGCTGGTGATGAACCACGACCAGTCTGTCACGCTCAACGCCGCCATGCTCGCGCGTGCCGATCTACCAGCCTCATTGATGCAACTCGCCGCGAGTCGGCCAGGCTTAGGCATCCAAGTGCGCATTCACCGTGATCTCTCGGTACAGCAACTGGTGGAGATCATGCAAATACTCGAAACAGCAGGCATCCAGAAGACCGCCGTCACGACGCATGCCGACGAACCTTGATTTCAGATGAAACGCAGTCGTCCCACCACCCTGGAACCGATCTCCGCTTCGATGATCTGCATTGTAGCGCTGCATCTGGCAGTGGCCTTTGGCATCTGGTGTTGGTGGCATGAAAGTGGCGCCAGCCGTCGCAACGCCCAGGAGAAGGCGCTGATTTGGATGAAGCCCGGTGATTTTACCTCTTCGGCAGCTGCTTCCTCGAAGGCCAAAGTCTTGGCAGCAGCCCCGAACTCAGCCAAAGCGACGCCCCCTGAATCAAAGCTGAAACCGAGCGCAGAGCCGCCGGTGCAAAAAGCCACCTTGATCGCGGCACCCGTGCAGCAGCATCAGATGGTGGCCGTGCCGAATGATTCTGGCACGCCACTGTTTGCGCCCGCAGTCCCGGCCCCAAAACCTGCGGCAAATCGCAGCATCACCCTGCGGCGTGCGCCGGAGAAACGCGGCTTTGGTGCCTATGCCGTGCCCCCTCCACCCATGGCCAATCCCACGCTGATGGACTTTGCGCGACTGAATGCCATGCGCCCGCCGCCCGTGCCACTCCCAGGAAAAGAGACGGGAGAAGAAGAGGTGAACCTCGATCCCATCGATGAAGCTGTGAATCGTGCGTTTTTGGCCGGGTGGACCGCGCCGCCCATTGATGCTGTGCCCGATACCCAGCGTGAGGCACGACTTAACATATCCATTGGCAAGGATGGCAGCGTGTTGAAAACGCAAATGAGCAAATTCTCACGTTCCCATGTCCTAGATCAATCCATCCTTGAGGCGGCGGCCAAAGTGAAAAAAATTTCCACAGCACTGCCTTCAAATTTCTCCAAAGACAGCTACGATCTGGAACTTAACTTTCTGCTGCTGCCCTGAAACCAACCATGAACGCCCGTGCGCTGCTTCTCATCCTCACGCTCGCTGCCAGCCACGGCACACGAGCTCAGGCTGGCATCATGGAGACGCTGCGCGGCTGGATCGGACTAGGGAACAAGGCGAAGAGTGAGGAGCAGAAGAAATCGATGCCGCGCATTCGGATCGGTCCGTTCACCGGTGGCATGGCGGTCAGCGCCCAGGATGCGCTGCGCAAAGAACTACTGGCCTCACGCGAGTTCTTCGTGGCCGGAGCCGATGAAAAAATAGATTTCGCCATCGAGGGATCTTCAGTCGGCGGACGTGTCACTGGCAAACTCCGTGATGCCAAAGGCAAAGAACTCTTTCAACGCAGCTACGCAGCTCCGGGTCTTGATGAGAACCTCAAAGCGCTCACCGACGATGTGATTTACACCATCACCGGCAGGCCTGGTCTCGCCACTAGTCGCATCGTTTTTGTTTGCGACAAAACCGGGAAGCGGCAGATTTACGTTTGTGATGCCGAGGGTGGCGATGTGCATCAAGTCACGCATGATAAACACGGTGCCGTCTCTCCCTCGCTCGCGCCTGACTCCTCTATGGTCGCTTTCACCAGCTACCGCAGTGGTTTTCCCATCATTCGCCTACTTGATCTCAATGTTGGCTGGGAACGAGGTGTAACTGACACACCTGGTAGCAGTTTTGGCTCAGCTTTCTCGCCTGATGGCACGCATCTCGCCGCAGTGATGAGTTTCATCGGCAATCCCGAAATTTTCGTGAGTGACCTCAACACCAACACTGCCGCTTGCGTGAGTGATTCCATCGGTGCGCCCGCCAGTCCTTCCTGGCATCCTGATGGCAAGCACATCGTCTTCTCCAACGATGATGGGGACGGCCCAAAACTGTTTGTTGTCGAAGTCCCGCAGAAAGAAGGCGGCAGCTCACGCCTGTTTCGCTGGCGCACCGGCTATCACTTCTGCACCGATCCCGAATGGTCGCCTGACGGCAGAAACATCGCCTTCACCACACGCAGAGGCGGCGAGTGGGCCGTCGCCATCAAGCCCTATCCCAATGGCGGATCTCACATCCTGCAGGCTGGTGGTGCTCAGCATCCTTCATGGAGTCCGAACGGCCATTTCCTCACCTACGTCCAGCATGGCGAGTTGTTTGTGCAAGACCTCCGCAGCGGGAACCGTCGCGCGCTGCTCCGCGGATTTGGCCGTATCACCGAACCCCGTTGGATGCGGTAGGAAATGACGAAATCAGAATGACGAATTTCAGATCAGCTTTTGCCGCCATTATGAATGCTTCAGCAGCATTCACTATGCTCCTGCTTTCTTCCTGCAGCAGCATTCCCATGCCCTCGTTCCTGCGGAATCCTGCTGACGAGGCTGTCGTTTATGCACTTGGCCCGCGAGATGGATTTACTTCGCCATTGAGTAGTAGCCTCAAGCCTGCCTGCCAAGCGCTGGTCTTTGACCAAGATGGTATTCATCTCACCGAATCCCATGAACAGACAGTTCGCAGCTTAGCCAAGGAAATGGTGTTAGAAAAAAAGCGCCGTCTCATCATCGCCGGCTATGCGCCACCCAATCTGCCAGAGGACCACGCTCGTGCCCTTTCGGATCGCCGTGCTCTCGCCGTACGTCAGCGCCTCATCGAACTCGGCGTTGAAGCCGCCAATCTGCAAACCGTCGGCTTCGGCAACGATTTCTCCCCCAGTGGTCCGTCATCGGACGTGGTGGTCATCTACAAGCAGTGATGATAGTCGTTTACCCCCTCTCATGACTCCCGAACCTATCAGCAACTACACCTCCGTTTGGGGCGAAGGCCCGATCTGGCATAACGAGCGCCTGCTTTACGTCGATATCGAAGACCACAAGATTATCTCATTCACGCCAAGCACCGGCGCAGAAAAGATCTGGGACGTTGGTCAGCGTGTCGGCACTGTCGTGCCGCGGGCGAGTGGCGGCCTCGTCTGGGCAGGAGAAAAAGGCATCTTTACACTCGATGAAAGGAGCGGCCAAAGCACGCTCATCATCCACCCCGAAGTCGCTATCGCAACGAATCGCTTCAACGACGGCAAGTGCGATCCCGCAGGTCGCTTCTGGGCAGGCACGATGGACATGAACAGCCCGCGTCAGCCTGTGAGCGCACTCTGGTGCCTGTATACCGATCACCGCATTGAGAAGAAATTCGCCCCGGTGACGATCTCCAATGGGCTCGTCTGGACGCAGGATACGCAGACCTTTTATTACATAGACACAGCGCGAAAGTGCGTCCTCGCCTTCGACTTCGACAACGCCACCGGCAACATCTCCAACCAACGCACATTATGGGACACCAGCGCCGATCCCTCCTCGCCCGACGGCATGACAATCGACAGCGAGGATCGTCTCTGGGTCGCATTCTGCCATGGAGCCAAGGTCGTCTGCTTTGATCCTGCGACGAAAAAAATCGAAGCGCAGATCGACTTCCCCTGCGTTGAGACCACTGCCTGTGCTTTCGGCGGCCCCGATCTAGGCGATCTCTATATCACCACCGGCATCAAGTCAGGTCTTGAAGAGCCTCTCGCGGGCCGTCTTTTCGTTTGCCGCCCAGGTGCCAAAGGTGTCCCCGCCACCGCCTTCGGTGCGTAATCAAGCGCTGCATGACAACCAGCGCAAACAGCCAGCTCGCAGCAAACGTGCAGGGCATCTCCAAAAGCTTCGGCGACGGTGGTTCGCGACTTCAGGTGCTGAAGCGCATCAATCTGGAGGTGCGGCAAGGGGACATCACGATGCTCGTGGGGCCTTCAGGTTGTGGTAAAACCACTCTCATTAGCATCATTGCCGGCACCCTGGATGCAGATGAAGGTGAATTGAATGTCTTCGGCCATGATCTGCGCAGAATGAGCACGGCAGCGATCACCAGGTTTCGCGCCCATCACATCGGTTTCATCTTCCAAACCTTCAATCTGATTCCGACGCTGACATGCGCGGAGAATGTGAGCGTACCGTTGCTCATTCAGGGCGTGGCTGCTTCGAAGGCAGAAAAACGTGCGCGGGAGGTGCTGGCGCAGGTTGGCATGGGCGATTTCGTGAATCGCCGGCCATCACAGCTCTCCGGTGGGCAGCAGCAACGCGTCGCTATCGCCCGTGCGCTGGTGCATGAGCCGAAACTCATCATCTGCGACGAACCGACCGCAGCGCTAGACGCGAAGAATGGTCATGTGGTGATGGAACTCTTCGAAAGCGTCGCACGTGGCAGTGATCGAGCCGTGCTGATCGTGACGCATGACAACCGCATCTTTCATCATGCCAACCGCATCGCCAGCATGGATGATGGCAAGATCATCGAGGTGCATGATGTGGATGAGCAGCATCCGGTGCCGCGGGGATTGCTGCACGGCGAGGCGCTTTAAAAAGAACTGTCGCGTCACGGCTTTTTTCCAGCACGAGGCTTCGCATGGGCAAAGAAAAGAATTTCACCTTTTTCATATGCCGCACGGTGATTGCGAAAACCCTCTTTGAGGCTGCATGAGTTGTGATTCGTGCCACCAGCCTGAGTGACTTGTGGTCCTTCGGCCTTGATCTGCGCGATGCTCTTCGTGCTCGGGCGAATCATGGCGATGTGGCCGGACTTCTGCGAATCTTGATTTTTGTAAACCGCCACAACCACCGTTCCTTGGTTCGCCAGTTCTTGTGCTTAGCTGGCGTCTGCCACAGCGGTCCAGCCTTTCTTGCGGCCCTGCTCCACCAGCCAGTCATACTGTGCATTGGCCAGCAAGACGGCGCTATGTTCTGGCGGACGCAATAAATAGATGCCCATGCGCTCACACGCGGCTGCTGCGAACTGGCTGCAATGCGTGTGCTTGCCATCATCCTTCACCGCCTGCCCGGTCGGTTCGCCCGTTTTCCAGTCCACTATCGCACCCGCGATCCAATGCTCCTCGACATGCATGGCATCCAGAAAGGCCAGCAATTTCTCGCCATCGTCTGTCACCGGTCCTGCCAGCGACAAACGGGAAACAGACAGTGTCAGCAGACACAGCAGAGTGGTAAATTGGATTCGTTTCATGGTTGGAGGAGAATGTTGGAGTTTCACGCTTGAGCGCAAGATCTTTGCGCCAGACATCAGTCTCCAGAAGGACGGCAGTTGTAGCGGGAAAAACATCGAGTGTTGTAAATCATGGCACAATCTCGACTGGCGTGCCCACCGAGACCTGCTGAAAGAATTTCTCCGCCATATGTCCAGGAAGCCGGATACAGCCATGCGAAGCGGCATAACCGGGCAGAAAACCTTGATGCATGCCAACGCCGCCATACACACGCATGAAGTAAAACATCTTCGCACCTTCAAATCGCGTGCCCGGCGGGCGCGGATCTTTACGATTGTCGATGTTCTGCATGAACACGTTGCCGAGGTAGTCCTCGTAGTCGCCATAGATGGAGGATTTGTGGCCGATATCCTTCTCCATGATGTGGTAGCTGCCTGGTTTCGTGTTGTAGCCTTCCGAGCCGGAGGAAATCGGTGACCCGCCAGCGAGTTGTCCATCCTTAAACAGATACACCCGCTGCTCACCAAGATTGATCACGATGCTGGGTTTGCCGTACATCTGATCGGCATACCAGAATGAGCCATCACCCTCGCGAAACAACCCGCTCACCCGCTCCCACATACGGCGTGAGGCCTGCGGAACGTCATTGGTGACGAATTTGCGGCTGTAACGGAATGCGTTGGCACTTGTAGTCTGGACGGTAGTGCAACTGCTCAGCAGGACTGCGAGAACAAGAAAACGTGGAACCATACGCGAGAGTTCGCGGTTCAGGGTTCAAAATTCAAGGATCAAAAACCAGCGACGACACTATTTGACCAAAAAATGGGCGCGGAAGGCGTCGAGTAGCGGCTGGGTGGTAACATCAAGGCCAGTGGCTTCGTCAATCCAGCGTGACTGCGGGTTGAGCAGGTAGTTCTGATAGTTGACGGCCGCAGCATCGGTGTCGCCATTCCAGAGGCGAAGGCGGGAGCCAAGGGAGAAGGGTTGTGCGCTTGGAGCGAGCGGTGTGGCTAGGCCCGTGCCAATGAAGCGTGTGCCACTGGACTGTGGTAACGCGAGTTGGGTGCTGCGCACTGAACCAAGGAAGGTAACCGTAGCAGGTGAGCTGCGAATCTGCACAAACAGACCCTCCTGAAGGGCGATGACGCGTGTGGAGGCAGCACCATCACGCAGCCATTGCGGCTCACTGCTAGCAGCGCTGAGCCAGTGAATTTGGAAGCTGTTAGTGTTGCTATCAAAGAAAAGAACTCGGTCGGCATTGTCCTGTGTAGCTGCTGCTTGCAAGGTCGTGGCAGGCAACAATGCATCGAGCGTCCAATGTGGACGGATGGCGACTCGTACACCGGCAAGTGCAAGGCTGGCAGGAAGATTAAGCTGGGAGTCTAGATCGAAAATTTGTCCAGAAAGCGGACCATCGAGGACTTCGAGGTAGTGAGCACCGCTGGGAAGCGTGACGGTAACAGGCAGAATGATCTGCGTGCCGGTGACTCTGACGACACGACCTGTGAACACGGCAGGCTTCAGCAGCGGCATGGAGAGTGTCTGCCGTCCGACTGGGAAGGTGCGGCGTGACCAGCCCTCAACGCCACTGATGGCATTTGCTTCGGGTGTGCCATCAAGGTCGGCATCAAGTGCCACCTTGAGGCGCAGGAAGGCGGAGGTGACATTGCCAAACCGCACAGTTTCGGTCTGATTGGTTCCGACTTGAAGTGTTGGAGTGACTGCAAGCGATGTCCAGGCTATGAGATCATTCCTTCCTTCGAGAAGATAACGAAGATCACGATGCTCACCCGCAGGGCGTGTGACCAGCGCATCAACGGCACCTGTGGTGGCATTGACTTCGAGGCGGAAGCGATTGTCACCGACCCCACTGTTAGCAGGTGTGCCGAGTGCGTATTCCATCAGATTGCTGAGGCCATCGGCATCAGGATCGTCATTCGGATTGTTATGACCGCTCAGACTGTTCTGTGACTGCCAAGCAGTGAAGGTGGCCGCAGTAGATGAGTTGGTGCTGCTTAGATCACGGCGCACGATCACCGAGGTCGGCTGACCAGCAGGAGGCGCAAAGGCGAAGTCGATGGTCATCATGCCTGAAGAGTCGGCAGCATCATCCATGAAAGCTTCAAAGCCATTCTCACCCGTGCTGGCGGTCGGACTGGAGTTCACGGGCATGCTGCCATAGGCAAGATTGATGATGCCGGAGGAGACGCCAGCAGAGGCCGGGGCCGTACCATCGATGCCATTTTCATCCACGCGATCATCTTTGGCGGTATCGGCATTGGTGGTATTCGCTACGTTGCCAGTGCCAGCAACAGAGACAAAACCATTGAGCGGTGCGCCAGCGGCGAACATTGCAGCAGGAATGTGGACGTAGTAAGCCGCTGCCGATTTGGCGTAGAGAAGGTAAGTGCCATTCGCGGCGGTGACGGCCTCCGAGACCGGCGTGTCGGTGATCACCTGGGAAGATTGGAACAGGCGGACGGTGACGTTCGGGATCGGCGGGTCAATGCCAGACTCGAAGGTGCCGTTGCCGTTCACATCGCGGAAGATGAGATTGCCCACCATCATTGCTTTGGGCTTGAGGCCGAAGTCGAGCGTGAGGTTAACGTTAGCGTCCTCAGCATTGTCACTGGTCATGTCATAGCCGGTTTCACGACCATCCGTGTCGGTAGGCTGTGTGCCGAGACTAAAGTTGTAGGCATTCGTGTAAGCGCCGGTGGTTGCAGGATTAGCCGTAGGCACCGCATCTTGATTGCTACCGTCATCATAGCCGTTGGTGGTAAAGACACTGGGTTCCAGGAAGGAGAGCAAGCCAGAGGTGCCGAATTGAGCTGCGGGGATGCGCAGCTTGTACATATTCGGTGTCAATGCTGGCGGCACCCAGAGGATGTAAGCGCCATTGGCGTTCGTGGTCGTCACGCCGATGACGTTTTCCGTATTGTTGGAAGTATTGACGTGAACCACCTCAACGCTGACGCCCGCAATGCCGGCATCAACACCGGTCTGGAATTTGCCGTCGGCATTGATGTCGCGGAAGACGAGATTGCCGAGACCAATGCGAGTGGCGAAGCCGAAGTCGATGGTGAGATTCACGCGATTGTCGGTGGCGTCATCGCTGGAACCCTGGAAGCCGCCTTCAAGCGCACCGGTTGGCGCTGCATTCGCGGTTAGAGTTACAGGCGGTGCAGTCACACCGACTTGCTCGGGATTTTGAACGTCGACGCCATCTTCTCCGAGATTATCGTCACCCACGCTGACTTGGTAACCTCGTAGTGAGACCTTACGGAACAGCGGACCGTTACCGAGTGCGGAGCCATTGATGCTGATGCTTTCCTTAAAGTTGTCTGCGGCCACGTGGGCGGTGTAAATGCCTGGGCTGAGATTATTGAAGATATACCGTCCATTCGCATCCGTGAACGTGCTGCGGATGGCACCTGATGACCCGACATTACCAGAACCCGAATAGAGCAACATCCAGACGCCAGACACGCCTTCTCCAGGATCCGCGACGCCGTTGTTGTTGGCGTCAATGAAGACGAGATTGCCGATGCTCATCAGATTTGGCAATACACCGCCGGTGAAGCCGAAATCGATTGTTAGATCCACATCACCATCATTGATGGAGTCCTGCGTGGCTTGGAATCCGGTTTCGGTCGTGGAATCCAGCGGCTCAGCATCGTAGGCAAGTTCAAAGACAATCGAACTAACGCCGGTGGTTGCAGGAGAAACGGCATCAAGACCATTTTCATTCGCGTCATCGTCAGAACCGTCATCATTGCCGTAACCGGTCACGGAGAGGCTGCCGGCCAGCAATGAACTGCCACCGAACTCGGATGCTGGGATATGCATAAAGTATTCACCCGCTTCGTAGGCGTTGAGCAGGAAGGTGCCATCAACACTCGTGGTTACCTCATGCACCGGACTATTGATGGCAGGATTGTCGCCGGACTTAAAAAGACGAACCTTGATTCCTGGAACACCAAAGTCGGCGCTATCGTAGTGACCATTCGAGTTCAGATCACGGAACACGAGATTGCCGACGCTCAAGGGCTTCGGTGAGAAGCCAAGATCAACGGTCAAATCGATATTGGCATCAGCATAGTCGTCGGTTTCGGAGAGATAGCCGGTCTCATTGGTCGCTGCCGTCGGTGCATTGGCAGGAAGGATGGTGAAGAGGGCTGTGCGAGCCCCATCGACGAGCACGGAGCCGGTGGTGTAGCCATCCTGCGCTGCATCGTCATCACCAGCGGTGGTAGTGATGCTGCCTGAGCCTGCCGAGACGGGCTTCGATGGCACTCGATTGGCCAAGGGTTGGCCATCGGCGAAATTGGCAACCGGCACACGCACATAGTAGCCGCCAGGAGCCACGTTGAAGTTATAGAGGCCGCCGCCGTAAGTCGTCGTGGTGGTAACTGCCGTGGTAGCAGCCGTTTGGTTCGACCATAGCTCAACGGTGACACCATCAATACCAGTCTCGGTGTTCGGATCAAAGATGCCATCGTTGTTGGCGTCATTGAAGACGAGATTGCCAATGGAAACCTGCGGCACAAAGCCGAAGTCGATGGTCAGATTGACCGCCATGTCATTGAGATCGTCGCTGGAGCCGAAATGTCCGCCCTCCTGACTGCCAGTAGGCGAATTCGTGGTGCTAAGTTCAAAAACGGCCGTCTGAACGCCATTGGATGATGGATTGCCGTCATTGATACCGTCTTCGCCGAGCTGATCATCTCCTGACTGCACTCCCATGGAGCTGGCGTGCTGGTAAAGCGGCATGCCGAAGTCGAACTGCGAAGCAGGAACGCGCACAAAGTAGCGGCTTGGCGTTAGATCGCTAAAGAGATAGGTACCGTCGGTCGCGGAGGTAACTTGGGCAAACAACGAATAGGAAGGCACGGCTCCATTCATGCTCTCACGATAGAGTTCCAGGGTGACACCACCGACACCTTCGCCCGCATCCGCACGACCATTGTAGTTGGCATCAATGAACACGAGGTTGCCGACTCCGACGGAGCGGAAGAAGCCAAAATCGATGGTGAGATCGGTGTTATCATCGTTCACATCATCCGTGTAGGCGTTCCCGCCGAACTCGCCGAGCGAGTTGGTGGGCTCTTCATCGGGAGCGAGATGGAAGACCGTTGAAACGATGCCAGTTGCGGATGGGTCTGTTGCATCGGAGCCGTTTTCGTCTTGGTTGTCATCGACACCGTTGTCACCGCCTACACCAGGAATCGAGCGCCAGCCAGAAAGCGGCTTGCCCGCAGCGAACTCTGACGGTGGGATAAAGACTTTGTAGTCGCCAGCGGCAAGATTGCTGAAGAGGTAAGAACCGCCGTTGCTGGTGGTGATCGTCGAAATCGCACTGGCAGTGAGCGGATCGGCAGCGGCAGCAAACAACTTCACTTTCACGCCGTCGATGCCTTCTCCGGCGTCATACGTGCCATTGCCGTTAAGATCGATGAACACGAGGTTGCCGACGCCAACACCATTCGGATTCGACGCAGCAAAACCAAAGTCGAGCGTGAGGTCATAGTTGTTATCGTCGAATGAGTCAATGTCGTTAAAGGCACCGCCTTCACCGTTCGCATCCACCGGCTCCGCATTGACGGCGAGGGTGAACACACCACTGCGGATGCCGTTGAGGAACGGCGTAGGATCGTCGATCCCATTTTCGTTACTTGGGATGTTGTCATCCAGCACTGCGGTCACGCTGCTGGCTCCAGCGGCAGATTCCAAGCCATACAATGGACGTCCGGGTTCAAATTCAGACGGCGGGATGTTGAGGATATAGCTACCAGCAGGAAGAGAATCGAAGAAATATCTGCCACCGTTACCGGTGATGCGTGAGAAGATCGGAATACCGAAACCGGGCGTTTGATTGCCACGATAGAGTTCCACGGTCACGCCATCGACACCTTCACCCGCATCGGCAAAACCATTTTCGTTGCTATCGATGTAAACAAGGTTGCCGACGCCGACAGGGGTCTGGAAACCGAAATCGATGGTCAGATCGGTTGCGGCATCGACCTGATTGTCAGTAGTGTTCTCGAAGCCCGTTTCACCACTATCATCGGTTGGTGCATTGCCAGGGAACAAGCTGATGACGAGTGATGAGACACCATTGAGGACCGGCTCGCCGTTGTTGATGCCGTCTTCACCGACATCATCATCCCCCACCAGTCCTTCGAGAATACTGATGCGCTGATAAAGCGGTCCGTTGGACAAGAACTGCGAGGCTGGAATGTGCACCATGTAGTTGCCAGGACGCAGGAAACTGAAGTCGTAACGTCCAGCCGAGTCACTGGTGGTGAAAGCTAGCGGATTATCCACGCCGGGGAACTGCGTATCGGCATAGAGTTCAAGGCGCACGCCAGGCTGACCTTCACCCGAATCATAGTGGCCGTTGGAGTTGTTGTCGGCGAAGACCAGATTGCCAAGCGCCACCGGACGGAAGAGGCCGATGTCCACCGTTAGGTCAATATTGAGGTCATTGAGATCGGTGGAGGAGTCGAAACCCGTCTCCGTGCCATTATCTGAAGGCGCACTGTCACGCACTAGATTGATGACACCGCTGCTGATACCCGTGATCCAGGGTGTATCGGAGTCACGTGAGTCTTCACCAGTGTCATCATCGCCGGTAGAGAAGCCGGGCAGGCTGAACAGGCCACGCAGGCTGCCACTCGCCTCAAACTGTGGCGCAGGAAGATGCAGGAAGTACTGTCCTTGCCAGAGATTGCTGAAGAGGAACAAGCCACCGTTGGCGGTGACAGTGGTGGCAACGGGCTGGGTGACGCCGGGCGTGTCACCCCAGCGATAGAGTTCGATCGCAGCTTCGTCGCGGCCCTCACCAACATCGAAACGATTGTTACCGTTGGCATCAACGAAGACCAGGTTGCCGATTCCCATGATGCCGGGTTCGACAAAACCAAAGTCGATGGTCATGTCGCCATTGGCATCAACGGTGTAGTTATCCAATTCACCACCACGTGCGTGTTCTGCGCCAGTGGTGCCATTGCCGAGCGGTTCCGTTCCTGGTGTCAATGTGATGAGCGGACTGGAAACGAGAGTCTTGGGGCCGCCAGGCTGACGACCACTGTCATCACCGTCGATTTGATCATCCAAAATGGAGGAAATGGGGCTGCTGTAGCCACTACCCGCAAGCGGCAGGCCATCCACAAAATTGGAATCCGGAATCTGCACCTGATAAACGCCGGGAGCCTGACCGGAGAAGTAATAGAGGCCGTTGGTATCGGTGATAGTCCAGCCAATGCGCGATTCAGCTCCATCCGCAGAGTTACCGTTCACATCACGCCAGAGTTCGACACGCACACCAGGAATGCCAGGTTCCGCTGCATCCTGAATGCCATCCGCATCGAGATCGTTCCATACCACGGAACCGATGGCGACAGAATCTGGCAGCGGTGCAAAGGGACGACCGATGGCTAGATCGCGTGGGCCAGCCCAAATTTCGCTGTTCGGCCCTGGCGGACGCGGAATCGGCACTTCGTTAATTCGCACCGAGCCATTCGGCGCACCGGCAACATCAACACAGAGCAGTGCACCACTGATGTAGGTGCCAGCGTTGACTGGCTTGCCCCAATGATAACCAGAAATGTAGAGCTTGTTATCGGCTGGGTTGAACTCGACGTCGCGAGTGTCCACCTGACCTTTGCCGGCACTGGAAATCGTCGCGATGAGCTGAGGCAGGCCAGGAGCAGCAGGTGTGGTGAGATTGATACTGAATATTTCGCCATCGCTGCGATTCACGCCGTACAGCGTGCTGCCTTGGATATCCATGCCGGAGATCAGAGCGATAGGCTGGCCGCCTGGGACCATGTCCACCAACTGCGTGTCGGTCACAATCGTGTTCAGCAAGGCACCGGTGGTTGCATTGTAACGTCGGATTTCGCGAGTGTTACTGGTTTGAACCACGAGGTAGAGATTGCCATCAGGACCGAAGTTGAGATCCTCAATGCCAGACTGGGTAATAAAGGTGAAAGGCGCAGTGCCAATCGGTGCTCCGGGATTGCTACCTGTCGGACCTTGGAAGCGAACGATGCGGCCGCCATTTGCATCAGCCACGTAGAAGCTGCCGTCTGGGCCAATGGTGAACTGCGCGATCAAGCTGACGCTGGCAGTGGAGTTGTCGAGCACCGTGCCGAGATCTGTTCCAGTAGGGCTGATCTTGCGAATGTTGCTGGCTCCGTAATGCGCGACATACCAGTTACCATCTTGACCCAGTTCCATGGCATACGGCACATCGCCATAGTCAGCATTGCCCTGGCTAAGGCTGTTACCAAAGGCTGGAACGAGCGAACCGGTGTATAGACCTGTGCTGGCACTGAAGCTTTGAATGCTGTCGGCCTGCGTAGCAGAAACATAGATGCTCGGCGTCACATTCAGGAAGCCGAAGTCGATCGTGGTCTCTTCGTAGGTACCACCGCCAGTGCCAGGTTCATCGGCAGCAGTCAGAGTCACGACAGGGCTGTAAACCGCACCGCCATTGACCTGATGGCCGTTGTCATCGTTATCGACGCCGTTATCGAGGAACACCGTGCTGCTGCTGGAGAGTGGCTGTGCAGCAAGTGGCGACGGAATGCGCACATAAATTTTCACCGGTGGAAGAGCGGTGAATAGATAAGAACCGCCATTGCTCGTGGTCGTGGTTTTCAAGAGCAAGTCGTCAGTGCCACCGATGCGATTGTCGGCACCTGTCGTCCAGAGTTCCATGCTCACGCCGTCGATGCCGGGTTCGCCGTTTTCGCGGGTTCCATTGTCGTTGGTGTCCTGCCAGACCAGATTACCCACGCTCATGCCGCGGAAGATACCGAAATCGACCGTGTAGTCGGTGTCCGCATCACCATCATCCGTCGTTGGTTCACTACCAGTTGCGAGGGTGATAACTGGAGAAAAGACCGGGCTGCCAGCGCCATCGGGTTGTGAGGCAGCGTTGTTATCGTTATCGATGCCATTGTCGAGGTTCACTGGATTACCCCCAGGAATATTCAATGCGGTTGGCATGAGAATGCGCATGAAGAAAGTGCCGGGCTGCAGATTGTCGAAGTGATACTGACCCAAGGCTCCGGTGGTGGCGCTGCGCAGCATGAGATCGCTGTTTGGGCCAATGCCACCGATGGCTTGATCCGTACCCGGATCCCAGAGTTCCACCGTGACGTCCTTGATGCCCGGTTCGCCAATGTCACGCAGACCATTGAAGTTGGTGTCTTCATAAACGACATCGCCGACGCTCAGACCTTTCACGAGCAGCGAGTAAGACTGCGTCGAGGAGCAATTGTAGGCATCCGTGACACGCACCGTGAAGCTAGCGCTTCCATAAGCGGTAGGCGTGCCGGAAAGCAGACCCGCAGATGACATCGTGATGCCAGCAGGAGGTGAGCCAGCGATCAAACTCCATGTATAAGGCCCGGTTCCGCCACTGACACTGAGTTGACGGCTGTATGCCGTGCCGTAGTAGGCGTTCGTCAGTGTCGATGGTGTGATGCTGATGGAAGGGCAGTTCACCGCAAGGGTGTAGAGGCTTGTCACGGCGCAGTTGAAGGCATCGCGTGCTTCAATCGTGAACGAAGCCGTCGTTGCCTGTGTGGGGGTGCCGGAAATGATGCCGCTGGAGCTTAGCGAGAGTCCTGAAGGCAGTGCACCGCTGAGCACGCTCCACACATAAGGCGCACTGCCACCCGTAGCGGTCAAAGGTGCGGAGTAAGCACTGCCTACGGTGCCGTTTGAGAGAGTGGCAGGCGTGATGACGAAGTTGGGGCAACGAATGGTGATGGTGTATGGCTGTGTTCCGGGTGCGTTGTTCGCATCCAGCGCCTGCACGGTGAAGGAGTAGGTGCCGGGAGCCGCCGTGGTGGTGCCGGAGATAACGCCCGAGGAAGAGATCGTGAGGCCGCTGGGCAGACTGCCAGTGAGCCTGCTGAAGGTGTAGGGTGAGGTGCCGCCCATGGCCGTGATTTGCTGGAAGTAGGGCACCAAGCGGGTGGCATCTGGCAACGTGGGAGGAAGAATCGTGATCGGGGGATAATCCACCGTGAAAGTGTACAGCTGGGTGGATGCGCAGTTATCCGCATCCGTTGCACGCACTGAGAAGGTACTGCTTCCAAGTCCGGTGGGTGTGCCGCTCAAGACACCACCGCTCGAAAGCGTCAATCCCGTCGGCAACACACCTGAGGCAAGCGACCAGGTATAAGGTGCCGTGCCACCGCCAACGGACAGCGTCCGGCTATAAGCCGCATACTGCACACCCGAAGGTAGCGGCACCGGACCAATCGACAGCGTCGGACATGCAATGACGATTTGCATCGCCGTGGTGGCAGAGCAGTTCACGCCATCCGTCGCACGCACGGTGAAACTGTAGCTCGCTGGTATGGCTGATGGCGTGCCGGAGATCAAACCCGTATTACTCAAGGACAATCCAGCGGGTAAGGCACCAGCAGCCACACTCCAGGTGTATGGCGATGTGCCACCCGTCGCCGTGAGTTGTTGGTTCGGATACACAGCGCCCTTCGTGCCATTCGGGAAGGTCGGTGCGGTGATGCTGATCGAAGGGCAGTTCACCACGATGGAATAAACTCCCGCCCGTGAGCAGCCATTCGTATCCGTAGCCGTGATCGTGATGTTGTATGTTCCTGGAGCGCTCGATGGAGTTCCGCTGAGAATACCACCACTGCTCAAGATCATACCCGTTGGCAGCGTGCCAGTGAAACTCCACGCATAGGGTGCTGTACCATTGCTCGCGGTCAAAGTTTGTGCTGCATACGCCGCATACTGCGTCGCGGCAGGAACTGAGGCTGGCGTCAAAGTGAGTGTGGGACAGGTGATGGTCCAAGTGATCGAATTGTCGATCACACAGCCGTTCGCATCGGTCGCGCGGATGACAAAGGTGTAGCTGCCAGGCGCACCGGTGACGGTGCCTGAGAGCAGACCGCTGGTAGAAAGAGAAATACCGCCGGGGAAGGCACCCGATGGCCGACTGTAGGTATAAGACGCTGTGCCACCGCTGGCGGTAAACTGCTGGCTGAAGACCGAGTTTTGCGCCACCGAGGCCAGAGTGGTCGGTGACATCGTCAGCACCGGGCAAACAACGGCTAACGTCATCGCCTGGGTGGCGGAGCAGTTGGAAGCATCCGTAACTTTCACGGTAAAGCTGTAAGTCGCAGGCGCCGCTGTGACAGAACCACTCAACACACCGCTGCTAGAGAGGGTCAATCCCGTAGGAAGTGCGCCAGCAGAAATGCTCCAAGTATAAGGCGAGTTGCCACCAGCGGCGTTGAAGATAGCGCTGTATGCCGTGCCCTTGATCGCGTTCGTCAGCGTCGCAGGCGTGAGGGTGATGACAGGGCATGAGCGCAGACCGAAGTCGATGGTGTTTTCTGTGCTCGTCACCCCGGTGCTGCCGGGTTCACCACCAGCGGTGAGTTGGAACACCATGCTGTTGATGAAGGAACCCGCACCGCCGGGCTGCGAGCCGTTGTTGTCATTATTCACGCCATTATCAGCGCTGACCACAGCACTGCTGACCAGTGAATAGGCGGCAGGAGGAGTCAGACGCACATAGTAATTGCCCGCCGTGTAGGTCTTGAAGCTGTAGGCACCACTGCTCAATGTCGAAGTCGTCTGCAGCGAGGTGTCAGCGTTTGCACCAGTACCACCGATGGCATTATCAGCGCCGGGGCTCATCAATTCCGCCACCACACCGCTGAGGCCAGATTCAGTGGTATCCTTTAAGCCGTTGTTGTTTGAGTCATTCCATACCAGGTCACCCACCGTGATGCCGGTGAACAAACCAATATCGATCGTGTTGTTGCCATTCGTGCCATCGCCATCCACACCCGAGGCTGGTTCTGCGCCCACGGCGAGATCGATCACCGGACTGAACACAAAGGTGCCTGGGCCGCCCGGCTGGCTGCCGTTATTGTCGTTGTCGATGTCATTGTCGAGCACCTGAACCACACCGCTGGCACCTGGAACACTCACCGTCGGCGTCACACGCACATAATACTTGCCGGGAACTAGATTATTGAAGGCATAGATACCGGTGCTGCTTGTAACGACACTGCCACCGACCTGTGTATCAGCGTTCAAACCTGATCCGCCGATGAGATTATCCGCACCGGTATTAAACAACTGCACCGTGGCACCGCTGATGCCAAGTTCGCCAGTATCCCTGAGGCCGTTGTTGTTCGCATCGTTCCAAACCAAGTTGCCGATGCTCACCCAAGGCGAGACCGAGCAAGGTTCGGTGGCGATGGTGAAGACGCCCCCTGCATCCGTCTCAAACATACCTTCCGTGGTACTGCTCGGCGTATAGCTGAAGGAAGTCAGCGCGCCGTTGCTGTCGTAAGTAGGATTACTGTCGAGGTCGACCATGTGAAGCACTATGCCGGAACTGCCACCGGTCTGAATCCCTTCCCATGTCGCTGCATTGACGCCCATGGCACTCCAGTTAGCAGCGTTGTTGACGCGGCTCACATCGAGGACGCATTCGAAACGCACGGCACCACCCGTTTCGGTGACCCTTTGCAGTAGAACGTCAGCTCCTGTGACATTGCCTGCCGCCGTAGTCACCATCAAATTCGCCGTCGTCTGCCAACTCTGGTAACCCAGCGCAGGATCGTAACGGTAGATGCTCACGCATGGGTTGGAGCGTGTCATGCCGTTGATGTAAACGATGGCACGATCCGCTGTGGCTGGATTCGACCCCGTGCTGACGAGGAACCACACCGCGTCCACTTTGGCGCTGCCGATCTGATTGAATGTCACATCCAGATCGAGACGGCTGAGAGCCGCGTCATAAATCAGATCCGCACTGTCAATCTGCGCGATGCCTGGCGTGTAGTTGAAGTCATAAGCCTGCGCTGGAGTCCAATCCGTGATTGAACTCAGCACCCCGTCACGATTCTTGTCACAGGCCAGGAAGTGATAGCAACCTGTGGCTGTCGGACCACTGGCCTTGAAACCAAAGTCGATGGTCATGTTACCATTGTTGTCATCGGTATCATCCAATGTATTGAATGCGCCGCTTTCTCCCGTGCTGTTGGTCACTTCACCGCTATCTGTCAGCGAAATGAGCGCACTGCTGATGCCATTCACGGCCGGCAGGGCGTTGTCGATACCGTCATCGTTACCGACAATGTTATCATCAACATCGTTGTCCAATGAACTGGCCGGGAAGATTGAGATCGTATTCACCAGGGCTTTGCCAACGGCAAATTCTGACGCTGGCACACGCACGTAGTAAGAGCCCGGCACCACGCTGGTGAACTGGTAGCGGCCACGCGTGCTGCTGGTGGCACTAGTCGTCGTGCTGGTGACAAAGGAGCCGGAACTGTTGAGCAATTCCACCCGCACGCTGCTCACACCTTCACCGGAATCATAGACGCCGTTGTTGTTGCCATCTTTGTAAACCAGATTGCCGATCGAGCAGAAGGTAGGACGCAGACCAAAGTCGATGGTGTTATCAATGTTACTTCCAAACGGTGCCAACAGATTCCCAGGCTCGGTCAATGCGGACAAGGTGATCATCGGCGAATAGATCGGCGCTCCGGTGGCAGACTGGGAGATGCCGTTGTTGTCGTTGTCGATACCGTTGTCTGAGCTGCTGCTGGTGGTGCTGCGGCGTGGGTGCGTGATCGGCGGCGTGAGGCGCACGTAATACTTACCCGCGCTGAGTCCGGTGAAGCTGTAAAGGCCATCAGCGGCGGTCGTAAAGGTTGCGCCAACCTTCACATCATCACCATTGTTGACTGTTGTGTCGGCGGAGGAGAACAACTCCACTTGAGCACCGGCAACGCCTGTTTCACCCGCATTCACGACTCCGTTGTTGTTGTTGTCCGAGAAGACAAAGTTGCCCAGAGTCAATGCCGCGCTGAAGCCGAAATCGATCGTCATTTCCTGATTGCCGCCACCGCTGGCTAGATTTCCCGGCTCTTTGCCAACAGCGAGGTCGATCACCGGGCTGGAAACCGCTGTTCCTGCCCCACCGGACTGGATGCCATTGCTGTCGTTATCGACCCCGTTGTCCAGATTCACTGCAGGCGAAGCCAGCGGCCAGAGTGTGTCTGGAGTCGGCAGACGCACGAAGTATTTGCCCGCAGGGAGTCCGGTGAAGAGGTAATAGCCATTCGCATCCGTCGCGGTCGTGCCGATGAGCTGGTCATCGCCAGTGTTGGGCAGATTGTCTGCGCCAGGCTGCAACAATTGCACCGTAAGATTGGATAAACCTGGCTCACGTGGGTTTTTGATACCATTAGCGTTCGTGTCGGCCCAGACGAAGTCGCCAATCAAAAGTGTTGGGGGGGTGCAGGTGGCGGCTCCTTGCAACAGGATGTTGTCGATGTCGATGTAGCCAGAGCCGTCACCTCCCCAGAGGTAGATTTCGATCATGAACGATTTTCCAGCGAGCTGCGCGCCTGTCGGCACCGCTGTCGCACCACCGAGGAAGCTGCTCCAGTTCAGATTCAATGAGTACCATGAACCGGTGGCTGGCAGGCTGAAATTATTCGTCACCACAGAACGAATGACGGCGCCCTCTTTCCAAGAAAGAATGGCTTTACCCTGCACTGGCGCGGTGGAACCAACACGGAACACATCAAAAAGCAGGTTACCGATGTTGCCGGTGGCCGTCGGATCCATGTCATAGCGAATCCACAGACTGTCTGGACGCTGCAATAACGTGGTGGGTGCGGCATCATAGCCGGTGTCATAGGCTGCATCCCAGTCACGCATACGGCGTGAGAGTGAACCACCACGAATCGGACCATTGGTCGTCGGTTCGCTGATGTCAGTCAGGCCGTTCATGTCATCCTCGATCTGGATTTTGGCAGCATTAACGACGCACGGATTCTTATAGCTCGGTGGAGCTGGCAAGCCACCGCTGGGGCTGTTCATGTCATACTCCAGCAGGTTGGTGATCGACGCTGGCACAGCGCGCAGTGCAAAGTCGATGCTGTTGTCCGCATCGGCTCCCCCGACAACATCGCCAGGTTCACGACCCACAGCGAGTGCGACGACAGGGCTATTCAGCGTGGTCCCTTTCCCGCCTGTCTGCACGCCGTTGTTATCGTTGTCGATACCGTTGTCCAATGCGACCTGCGGACCCGAGGACAGTGGCTGCGCTGTTGGTGGCGTGGTCATGCGCACGAAATAGAGTCCTGGGGCGAGACCGGTGAATGCATACGCACCCGTGCCGTCCGTGGTGGTGGTGCCTTGCGAAACGTCATCGCCATTGCCGATCACGGCGTCGATCGTCGAGAACAACTGCAATGAAGCACCACCGATACCTTGTTCACCGGCATCGCGCGTGCCGCTTTGATCCAAGTCTTCCCAAACGAGATTGCCAATGGAAAGGCCGTTGATGGTGAGAATGTAATCGCGTGTGCCAGAGCAGGTGACGCTATCCACGCTGCGAATGGTAAAGCTGGCGCTGCCCGTAGCCGACGGCGTGCCACTGATGACGCCCGTGCTGGTGTTCAAGGTCAAACCCGCAGGCAGGCTGCCAGCGATCACCGAATAGGTGTAAGGGCCAATACCGCCGCCGCTGGTGACTGTTTGGCTGTATGCGACACCACGATAGCCCGCAGTGAGATTGGAGGGACTGAGGACCAACGTCGGGCAGTTCACCGTGACATTGATTGTGGCCGTGGAAGTACAGCCATAAACTCCACGAGCCTGAGCCGTAAAGGAATAACTGCCGGGCACGGTCGGTGTGCCGCTGAGAAGGCCAGAAGGATTCAATCCGAGTCCTGGGGGCGCTGATCCCGTCGGAATGCTCCAGGTGTAAGGGGCGTTGCCACCGGTGGCGGTCAAGGTGGTGCTATAACTCACCGCCACTATGCCAACAGGTGCCGTGGTCGGTGAGATCGTTACTACCGGACAATCCAAGGTCAGGACGTAGATAATCGTGCCAGGACAGTTGTTCCTATCCATCGCCTGAATGGTGACGCTGTAATTGCCAGCCGCGCCCGTGGGTGTGCCGCTGATCAGGCCGGACGGAGAAATGCTCATACCAGTCGGGAAGGTGCCCGCAGTGAGCGACCATGTCTTCGTGCCCACACCGCCGCTGGCAGTGAGTTGCTGCGAATACGCGGTGCCGACTGTCGCATTGAGCAATGAGGTAGGCGTGATGGTGATCGCCGCGCAGTTCACGCCGAGCGCGAGTGCCTGCTGTTTCACACAGCCGTTCAAATCGCTCGCCTGTGCAGTGAAGCTGAAGGAACCCACCGCCGTGGTGGTACCGCTTATCAAGCCCGATGAAGACAAGGTGATACCCGAAGGTAATGCACCGGCTGCCATGGACCAAGTGTAGGGAGTTGTGCCGCCACTGGCCGTGAGTTGTTGGTTGTAGGCCACGGTCGTTGTCGCCTGCGGCAATGTCGTCGGCGTGATCGAGATAAGCGGGCAATCAAACAGGATGGTGCAGTCACGCGAGCCAGAGCAACCCGTGCTGTCGGTGGCTTTCACACGGAAGGTATAGCTGCCCGGCGCTGCGGTTGGCGTGCCGCTGATAATGCCGGTGGCGCTGAGTGTGAGCCCCACTGGCAGAGAACCACTTTCCAAGGACCATGTGTAAGCCGGATTGCCGCCGCTCGCGCTCATGGTCTGGCTATAAGCTTGATACTGACGACCATACGGTAGCGACGACGGGCTCACTGTGATGACCGGGCAGTCCACACGCACTGTATAGCTACGAACCCCAGAGCAGCCGACGCTGTCCGTACCGCGAATCACTGCTGTGTAATCACCCGTCGTCGCAGTTGGTGTGCCACTGATCAGGCCAGCGCTCGTCAGGCTCATCCCGGCAGGCAGGGCGCCGCTATCAATGGTGAAGGTGTAAGGCGCACTGCCGCCCATGCCATCGAGCAGCACCGCTGTGTAGGCCGCAAATTGCTGTGCATTCGACAGCGTTGCGGGTGTGAGGGTGATTGTTGGGCAAATCACGCGCACGCTCAATGCCTGCGTGCTCACGCAATTGTTCGCATCACGCGCACGCACCGTGAATGCATACGATCCAGGCGCTGAACCCGGCGTTCCGCTAAGCACACCTGCGCTGCTCAAGCTCATGCCCGTGGGCAATGCGCCACTGGTGATGTCCCACAGATAAGGAGCCGTGCCACCCGCCGCATTCAATGTGACGGCGGTGTATGGAGCATACTCAACTGCATCCGCGAGCGTCTTGGGGGTGATATCGACGACTGGGCAACCAACCACCAGCGTGTAGCTGCGCACACCGAGACCACTGTATAGATCGCTGGCACGCACGGTGAACGGATAACTCGTTGGCACAGACGTCGGTGTTCCACTCAGAACACCCGTGGTCGTGTTGAGCGTCAAACCGGCGGGAAGACCGTTGTTGCCGCTGGTCGTTAGATTGTAGCGCGAAAGTGCCTCGGCGGCGCTGATCGCACGATTGTATATCACCGGTTCATCGAGTGCACCGGTCCACTGCGTGCCCGCCGTAGCGCTGCCACCAAGGACTAGCGGCTGCGAGGAGTGAGTGATGGCCGTAGTGAATGCTTTTGAAGCAATCTGCACGCCGTTGACATAGATACGCAGGTTTGTGAGGTCATACGTGGCCACCACATGGCTCCAAGTGTTCGCCGCCACCGGCGCATCGACGAATTCTGAGGTGCCAGCCACCGAAGTGGTGCCATTGATCCAGAAACGCACGGTGCTGGCTCCGCTGTTTTGCAGCAAACCGTAACCATCCGTCACCGAGCCGATGGTGGTGGTCTTAGCGAAGAGAATGCGACTACCAGATGGCGCGGCACTACCAGGACGCACCCAAGCTTCGAGACTGATCTGTGCCGGGCGCATGACCGACTGGTCAGCGACCTGCATGTAATCATCCACACCATCAAAATTGAACGCACGTCCGACCTGACCGGCAGTGAAGGCAACACCGTTCATCAATGCGCCATTGTTACCAGCCACCACTTCTGCCGCGCCGTTTTCGCCCGGCCACCAGACCGCAGCACCGCTCAACGTCGAAGGCCCAACGCTCCAGGTGTAGGGAGCCGTGCCACCCGCAGCGAGCAGGTTCTGCGTGTAGGCCGCATACTGCGTCGCTCCGGGCAGCGTATTAGGCGTCACAGTCACGACCGCGTTCATCAACGTCAGCGTGTAGTTCTGGGTGCCAGCGCAGCCCAAGTTGTCGGTGCTGCGCACGGTGAAAGCGTAACTACCAGGCGCTGCGGATGCCCCCGGCGTACCGCTGATGACACCCATGCTGCTCAAGGTCATACCATTCGGCAGACCACCGCTGCTGATTGAATACGTGTAACCACCAGCACCGCCACTGGAGGTAAGCGTGAGCGGATTGTACGAAACATACTGCGTCGCTACACCGAGCGTACCCGGACTGATGGTGATGGTAGGACAGCCGCGGAAGCCGAAGTCGATGGTGTTTTCGACGTTCGTATTGCCGGTGCTGCCAGGTTCGCCACCGGCGGTCAGTGTGATCACTGGGCTGATGGCTGCCGTGCTGATACCGCCGGGTTGCAGGGCGTTGCTGTCGTTATCTTCACCATTGTCCGCGCCATCGGCCACACCTGATGCGAGCGGATACAATGCAGGCGGTGTAGGAACGCGCACGCGATATGCCGCTGGCTGATAGACGGTAAAGCCATAGACGCCTGAACTGTTTGTCGTGGTGCTGGCGATGACCGTGTTCACCGAGCCATCGAGCAATTCGACTGTCACACCAGCTCCAACACCGGTTTCTGTGCCGCTGCTGAAGGCGCCATCGTTGTTGCTGTCGATGAAGAGTTGATTTCCGAGCTGAATGCCGGTGAACAAGCCAAAGTCGATGCTGAGTTCGGTATCGGGATTGGTGTCACCATCGTTGATCGGCTCCGAACCAATGCCGAGGTTGATGACCGGGCTGTAGATGAAGGTTCCAGGGCCGCCGGGTTGTGAGCCGTTGTTGTCGTTATTGATGCCGTTGTCAGCAATGACGACATTACCGCCCGTGGCAGGAATGCTGGTGGGTGGCGTGACCCGCACGACGTATTTGCCATCAGCAAGGCCGGTGAAGTTATAAGCGCCGGTTGGAGTGGTGGTGGTGGAGCCAATCAAAAGGTCATCGGCATCACCGGCGATGTCATTCGTGCTACGGAACAGATCCACCGAAACACTACCAATGCCGATCTCACTGAATGCGCCGGTATCACGCACACCATTCTTGTTAGCGTCATTCCAGATAAGATTGCCAATGGTCAGTGTGGCCGACGCGCTGACCTGACATAGATACACCAAATCCGCCGCCACCGGATTCGTGCTGCTGCCACCAGATAGCACAAGGCTGGCAGTGTCGATCTGCGATTGAGTGGCCGCATTGGCGATACGGAAGCGGTAGGTGAACTGCCGCCAGATAGGCTGCAAGGTGTTCGCCGTGGCTTCGGTCCAGCCATTGTAATCCGCTGCGCCAAAGGCAGGATAAGAAACCGTGCCGCCACTGAAGCCGCAGCACTGCTGGGTTCCTGGAGCCGTGGCACTCAGTTCTCCCTGAGCCACGGTGTAGTACTGATAAATGCCAGGGGTGGAACCGGTGATGATCTGGAAGATCTGTGCATTCGCACCGAGGTCCCACAGAATCGAGGCCGCTCCGGATGAAGCGCTCGAAGCCCAAATGCTCAATTCGTATTCCTTGCCAGCCTGCAACACCGAACTCCAAGCGCCCCCGCCCGCTGGACGCAAGCTGAGGCAGGAATTGGTGCCTTGCACCAGCATCATGCGTTTGCCATGACGGCTCTTCACGCTCTCCATCCAGGACACGCGTGAACCATTGTTACCGGAGAGAATTTGCGCACGTTGCAGGGGTTCACCAATGCCGCTGGTGCCATTGGTGCCGCCCAGCCATTGGAATGCATTGATATTGCTACCGAACGATGTGCCAGATGCATCGTAGCCGAGCACTGTTATGGGGGTGCCGGTAGTATTCGGCAGACCTTGGAACTCAAAGCTGGGGTTATCGATGAGATTGGTGATCTGACACGGATTGAAGTTGGAGAAGCTGATGTCGATGGTGCTGTCAGTATCCGTGTCATCGCCATCCGTGCCGCTGCTAGGTTCGGCGCCAGGAGACAAGGTGATCAATGGTGTGACCACTGGATCACCCGAAACCGTCTGAATCCCGTTGTTGTCATTGTTGACGCGATTATCGAGATTCACCTGATTGGTGCTGACTTTCGGATAGAACGTCGGCGGCGTGGGAATGAGAACATAATAAACGCCGGGGGCGAGGTTATTGAAGAGATAGAGACCATTGCTATCGGACATGGTCGTGGCGATCAAAACGTCATCGCCTGCGCCGTTGTCACGCGCGCCATTGATGCCTGGCGACCACAATTGCATGCGCAGGTTTGGCACACCGCTTTCAGTCGAGCCGCGAAGGCCATCGTCATTCATGTCGATCCACACCTGATTGCCGAGAGCCACGCCTTTGATGAGGAAAGAGACAGAACTCGTCGAACTCTGACAGGTGTAGGCATCCGTGGCACGCACGGTAACCGTGTAACTGCCAAGCGTGGTCGGCGTGCCGCTCACGGTGCCATCAGAGGCCAACGTGAGTCCGGGTGGCAATGAACCACTGATCAATGCGAATGAATAAGGCGAGGTGCCGCCGTTTGCAGTGAGCGAGTGCGTGTAGCTCGTGACGAGATAACCGTTTGGCGGCGTGGTGTTGCCAATGGTGATACTCGGGCAGACGGGTGTGACTGTATAAGCACGCGAACCGGCACAGCCATTGGCGTCCGTACCGGTGAGTGTGAATAACACCGGCGTGTTTGTCGTAGCCGTGCCACTAAGCACACCCGTGCTGCTATTGATGCTCAACCAGGTAGGCAGACCGCTTGCACTCCACGTCACTGGCTTGGCGCTGGTGCCGCTGGTCGTGATTGTCTGCGAGTAGAGGAATCCGATGACCGGCGCAGGCAGTGTGAAAGGATTGAGCGTGATGACCGGACAGACACGCAACGGAATGGTCGATGTAGCCGTACAACCGAGACTATCGGTGGCCGTAACGAAGACGTTGTTCAAGCTGGCGATGCTTGGAGTGCCGCTAAGAACGCCGCCGGGAGAAAGCACGATGCCCACTGGCAGCGATGCAGTCTGTGCCGTCCAGGTGTATGGCCCGACACCACCGCTGGCGGCCAAGGTTTGGCTGTAGGATGTTCCGGCGATGACTGCAGGCAGTGTTGCGGGAGTGATGGTGATCGCAGGGCAGTTGCGCAGGCCGATGTCGATGGTGTTTTCCGTGTTTGTCGTTCCACCATTGCCAGGTTCGCCCGCAAAGCTGAGCGTGAACGTGACGCTATTCACCGCAGTGCCCGCACCGCCAGGCTGGCTGATGGCGTTACTGTCGTTGTCGATACCATTATCGGCAGAAACGCCATTGAAGGCGAGCAACTGCGACGCACCCGGCGTGACGCGCACATAATACGTGCCAGCCGCGAACACGGTGAAGTTATAGATGCCACTGGTGTTGGTGGTCGTGGTGTTGATGACCACGTCATCACCGTTGTATGCCACGTTATCCGTTCCAGGCGACATGAGCGTCACCGTGACACCTGCGACGCCCGTTTCGCTACCGCCTTGGAAAACGCCATCGCCATTGGCATCAAGGAAGACGAGATCACCAAGAAGGATGCCGTTGTAGAGACCGAAGTCGATGCTCAAGTCGGTGTTGGGATCGGTATCACCGTCATTCACGGGCTCAACACCGACGGCGATGTCGATGATGGGGCTAAACAGCGCTGTTCCCGTTCCACCAGGCTGCGAACCGTTATTGTCGTTATTCACGCCGTTGTCGAGCGTGACCGGTGTGCCACTCGTAATCGTGTAGATCGATGGCGCGGTCACTTTCACGTAGTATTTGCCTGGAACGAGATTTGCGAAGGCATAAACACCGCTGGCGCTGGTGGTGACATCGCCACCCACTTGCGTGTCCGACGCAGCACCACTGCCACCGATAGCGTTGTCACTGCCGGGGCTGAACAACTGCACCACCGCACCACTGACGCCAGGTTCGCCACTATCCTTCAAGCCGTTGTTATTCTCATCACTCCAAACGCTGTCACCGATGGTCAGTGAGAAGATGGTGACGCTGTATGCTTGCGTCTGCAGGCAGTTATTCGAGTCGCTGACACGCAATGTGAAGGCGGATGTGCCTGCCGTTGTGGGCGTCCCTGAGATCAGTCCCGTGGATGTATTTAAGGTGAGGCCCGCAGGCAATGTGCCGCTGCTCACAGCCCACGTGTAAGGTGCGGTGCCATTGCTTGCGCTCATTGTTTGAGTGTAGGCGACGGCAACAGTGCCATTGGCAACGGAGGCGGGGCTGATCGCAATCACCGGACAGGATGGCGTGACTGTGTATGAGCGCGTACCAGTGCAAGCGGTGCTATCGGTGACGCGAATCGTGAAGTTCGCGGTAGTAAGATTGGTAGCTGTCCCGCTGATCAGGCCAGTGGCCGTGTCTAGCGTGAGTCCTGTTGGCAAGGCACCACTGCTCACCGCCCAAGTGTAGGGCGAAGCACCACCACTGGCGGTCAATGCTTGCGAGTAGGCCGCATTCATCGTGGGAACAGACAGTGTGGCAGGATTGACCGTGATCGTTGGGCAGACTGGCGTGACGGTGTAGGCGAGTGTGCCAGCACAACCGTTCGCGTCGGTGGCACGCACGGTGAAGGTCGCGCTAGTGCCGTTGTTTGGCGTACCACTCAACACACCGGCGGAATTCAGTGTGGCCCACGCTGGGAGTAAGCCACCGGCGAGCGTGAAGGTGTAAGGTGCCGTGCCGCCTGAAGCGGTGATGGTTTGCGATGATGCGGTGCCAATGGAGGGCTGCGTGAGGCTTGCTGGCAGCAAGGTGATAACCGGGCAGACTTTGAGAGTGATGCTACGCGTTCCAGTACAACCATTCGTATCTGTGGCACGGAAGGTAAGGCTCACCCCGGCAGCGTTGCTCGTTGTAGGCGTGCCACTGATGCTACCAGTGGTTGCGTTGAGAGTTAATCCGACTGGCAGCGTTCCGCCCGTCAAAGCGAAGGTGTAGGGTGCGACACCACCCGTGGCGCTAAGCGTCTGCGAATACGCGGAGCCAGCAAGACCATCGGCCAAGGGACTTGGATTGACCGTGATGGCAGGACACACCGGTGTGACCGTGTAGGCGAGCATGCTGGCACATCCATTCGCATCGGTGGCACGCACGGTGAACGTGGCGGTGGTGGTATTGACCGGAGTGCCGCTCAATACACCAGCAGCGCTCAAGGTGGCCCACGATGGCAGTGCGCCACCCGCGAGTGTGTATGTATATGGTGCGGTGCCGCCGCTGGCTGTGATGGTTTGTGAATAGGCTGTGCCGACAGTCGGTGTCGTGAGTGTCGTGGGCGAGAGTGTGAAGACTGGGCAGATTTGCAACGTGATCGCCTGTGAGCCCTGACAGTTATAGGCATCATTCACACGCACTGTGATGCTCGTAGCGGGTGAAGCTGATGCGGTGGGTGTGCCACTGATGACTCCCGTGCTCGCATTGAGCGTCAAACCCGCAGGCAATGTGCCGCTGGTGATCGCCCAAGAAGTGTAAGGTGCGGTACCGCCACTGACGGCGAGGGTTTGCGAATAGGCGACTCCGGCCGTGCCTTGAGCGAGTGCACCTGGCGTGATGGTGAAGGTCGGGCAACCTGGAGTACTGGTATATACCAGAGTTCCAGCACAGCCGTTGGCATCAGTGGCTCGAACAGTGAACGTATTGGTAGCCGTACTGGTTGGCGTGCCGCTAAACACACCTGCTGAACTCAAGGTGGCCCACGCTGGCAAAGAACCACTCGCGAGTGTGAACGTGTAGGGCGCGGCACCACCCGAAGCGGTGATGTTTTGCGAGTAAGCGATGCCAACCGTGGGTGTGGTGAACGTCGAAGTAGCCAGCGTGACGACCGGGCAGATTTGCAGCGTGTAGGACTTGGTGCCGGCACAATTGAAGCTGTCCGTGGCGCTGACGGTGATGCTGACTCCTGCCGCATTGCTGGTCGTGGGCGTGCCGCTAATGATGCCGGTGCTCGCGTTGAGCGTCAAACCAGCGGGCAGTGTGCCGCTAGTGATGGCATACACATACGATGATGAACCACCACTCGCCGTGAGAGTCTGCGAATAAGCCGTGCCTACCGTACCCTGCGCTAGCGTAGCAGGCGTGACGGTGATAACCGGGCAACTGATGGCAAAGTTCGCGGCAATCGTGCCCTGGCAACCGTTCGCATCCGTGGCGCGCAGGGTGACGTTGCTGCTGATCTGCGTCGTAGGCGTGCCGCTGACAACACCCGTGCTCGCGTTCAATGACAGACCCGCTGGCAGCGTGCCGCTGGTAACAGCGAAGGTGTAAGGTGCTGCACCACCGCTGGCAGTGATGGTTTGTGAATACGCGGTGCCGACGATGCCAGTCGCAGGCGTGGTGGGTGCAAGGGTGATAACGGGGCAGACTTGCAGTGTGACCACTTGTGTTCCCTGACAGCCATTGGTGTCATTGACACGAACCGTGATGCTCGTGGCAGGAGAAGCTGCGGCGGTTGGAGTACCACTGATAACGCCTGTGCTCGCGTTGAGTGTCAACCCCGCAGGCAAGGCACCGCTGGTGATGGTCCACGCGCTGTAAGGCGCGAT